>ENA-OPDH01001005-OPDH01001005.1-human-gut-metagenome-genome-assembly--contig:-NODE-1005-length-21341-cov-3.009537_pt1 | contig 21341 bp, 18 predicted proteins | sample MGYA00241260_ERZ501500 | MGnify/ENA primary metagenome ERZ501500 (study PRJEB25962, sample SAMEA2042519) | human gut metagenome | biome: human gut; feature: human-associated habitat; material: faeces...
GGAAAGGGCGGCGGTAAGATTACCGCCGCCCTTTCCTTTCGGGCCGTTCCGCAGCCTATGCGGTCAGCAGGGCGACAATCGACATGGCCGCATAACTGACGCTCGCCAGACCGTTCACGAGTCCGAACGACGCTCCTATCCGGTCGATGCGCGAGGGACGGTAAAGCACATGCTGCACGACGAGTACCGCCGTAAAAAGCCCGAATCCCACCCAATACCAGACGCCGAGGCGGTAAAGTGCACCGAGCACCGCGACGGCTGCCACGGCAAACACATGCAGCAGGATACTGATGAGCGTGGAGTGCACGGCGGAGAAGCGTGCAGGGACGGAATGCAGTCCGTTGCTGCGGTCGAAAGAGGCGTCCTGCAGTGAATAGAGGATATCGAAACCCGCCGTCCAGGTCAATACGGCTACGGCAAGCAGCACGGGGAAGAGCGCGACGCTGCCCGTCACAGCAATATAGGCCCCCACGGGTGCGATGGCGAGCGCCAGGCCCAGCACCACATGCGACCACGCGGTGAAACGCTTGGTCAGACTGTAGCCCAGCAGCACGGCGAGCGCCACGGGCGACAGCCAGAGGGCGAGGCAGTTTATCCAAGCCGCCGCGGCGACGAACGCCACACAGTTCCCGATGACGAACGCCAGCGCCGCACGCGGGGTAATCTTCCCGGCGGGTATCTCCCGGCCTGCCGTACGGGGATTCTTCGCGTCGATGTCGCGGTCCGCCCAGCGGTTGAACCCCATGGCAGCGTTGCGGGCGAATACCATGCAGAGCAGAATCTTGACGAGCAGCAGCCAGTCGAACGGCACAGCGGTACTCACCAGGGCATAGACATAGGACAGCAGGGCGAACGGCATGGCGAAAACGGTATGCGAGAACTTGACGAGCGATGCGTAACGGGAAACTACGTTATTCATATCCGGGCGTATTTCATTAATCCTGCAAAATTAATTAACTTTGCATGCCGTTGTATTCCCCCGTCCGTTTTAGGCCCGCTTTCGGGCAAAGGGGGCCCGCAGGCACTTAAACCCCTATATCCGATTCATGAAGAACATCAGGAACTTCTGCATCATAGCCCATATAGACCACGGCAAAAGCACCATTGCCGACCGGCTGCTCGAAGCGACCAACACCGTATCGCAGCGCGACCTGCAGGCGCAGGTACTCGATGACATGGAGCTGGAGCGCGAAAAGGGCATCACGATAAAGAGCCACGCCATCCAGATGGAGTACGAGCGCGGCGGCGAGAAATACATCCTCAACCTCATCGACACGCCCGGCCATGTGGACTTCTCCTATGAGGTATCCCGTGCCATCGCCTCGTGCGAAGGGGCGCTGCTTATCGTGGATGCCACGCAGGGGATACAGGCACAGACCATCTCCAATCTCTATCTCGCTCTCGGACACGACCTCGAAATCATCCCCGTCGTCAACAAGATAGACATGGAGGCTGCCATGGTCGAAGAGGTCAAGGACCAGATAGCCGACCTGCTGGGGTGCAGCCACGAGGAAATCATCGCCGCATCGGGCCGCACGGGCCAGGGGGTGGACGAAATACTCGAAGCCATCGTGGAGCGCGTTCCCGCCCCGAAAGGCGACGAGAAGGCTCCCCTGCAGGCGCTTATTTTCGATTCGGTATTCAACCCCTTCCGCGGCATCATCGCCTACTTCCGCATCTTCAACGGGACGCTCCGCACGGGCGATGCGGTGAAGTTCATCAACACGGGTCACGAATACGACGCCGATGAAATCGGCGTTCTGAAACTGAAACTCGCCCCCCGGCAAGAAATCCGGGCGGGTGACGTGGGCTACATCATATCGGGCATCAAGAACTCCCGCGAGGTGAAGGTGGGCGATACGATAACCCACGTAGAAAACCCCAGCACCGAAGCGATAGCCGGTTTCGAGGATGTGAAACCGATGGTCTTCGCGGGCGTCTATCCCGTGGAGGCCGACCAGTACGAAGACCTGCGCGCCTCGCTGGAGAAGCTCCAGCTCAACGACGCCTCGCTCACGTTCGACCCGGAAAGCTCCCTCGCCCTCGGATTCGGTTTCCGCTGCGGCTTCCTCGGCCTGCTCCACATGGAAATCATCCAGGAGCGCCTCTACCGCGAATTCGACATGGACGTCATCACCACCGTACCCAATGTATCGTACCGGGTGACGACGAAAAAGGGCGAAACGGTTTACGTACACAATCCTTCGGGGCTGCCGGAACCGACCATGGTGGACAAAATAGAGGAACCATACATCGAGGCCCAAATCATTACCAAGAGCGATTACTTGGGCAACGTCATCAAGCTCTGCATCGACAAGCGCGGCTCGCTCCGCAATCAGGTATTCATCTCGCAAGACCGGGTGGAGGTGACGTTCGACATGCCGCTGTCGGAAATCGTATTCGATTTTTACGACAAGCTGAAGAGCATCTCGCGCGGTTACGCCTCGTTCGACTACCACCAGACGGGGTACCGCGAGAGCCGCCTGGCGAAGCTCGATATCCTGTTGAACGGCGAACCGGTGGATGCGCTCTCGTCGCTCATCTATCAGGACCACGCCTACGATTTCGGCCGACGCATGTGCGAGAAGCTCAAAGAGCTCATCCCGCGCCAGCAGTTCGACATCGCAGTGCAGGCGGCCATCGGAGCGAAAATCATCGCCCGCGAGACCATCAAGGCAGTCCGCAAGGACGTGACCGCCAAATGTTACGGCGGCGACATCTCCCGCAAGCGCAAACTGCTGGAGAAACAGAAGAAAGGCAAGAAGCGCATGCGCCAGATAGGAAACGTGGAGGTACCGCAGTCGGCATTCCTCGCCGTCCTCAAAATGGATTGACATGCGGAGGGAACGGCCGACGTCCGGCAACCGGCCGAAACGACGTTCCGGAGAGACGAAAGATAACAACCGCCTTCCCCGTGGCGTTAGGCGGTATCGACCCGATGAGGGGCTATATAAATAATTGGCCGACAAGATGTCGGAACGATACCGCACCAAGCTATTGACGGAAATGTCCGGTGTTACCGGCATACCCGAACAGTTGAATATACCGATTCGTTAGGGGGACTACCCTAACTCTTCATACCTGTTGCACGATGGGAATACGCAGAATATTACTAACGGTTTCGGCAATAGCGGGGAGCCTGCTCCTCTGCTCTTCGGGCAAGGTACCGGCCGACGGTACCGTATCCGCAGCGGCGGAAAGTACCGCACGCGACCTCCACAAGACCCTGTACGAAACCACGGGCATGGAGGAAGAGGTATCGTACGCCGCATTCGACGAAGCGCTTACCGGCTACGAACGGATAGATTCCCGAAAAAAGGAGATTCTCGTATTCGTGGATTTCAGCAAGCCGTCCACACAGGAACGGCTTTACGTCATCGACATGAAAAACCGCAGGCTGCTCTACAAATCCCTCGTGGCCCACGGGCGCGGCAGCGGTGACACCTATGCCACCTCCTTCTCCAACACCCCCGGTTCGCACCAGAGTTCGCTCGGATTCTACCTGACGCTGAACACCTATCAGGGCCGCAACGGTTATTCGCTGAGGCTCGACGGACTCGAACCGGGCATCAACGACAAGGCATATGAACGGGCCATCGTCATCCACGGCGCGGATTACTGTACGAAAGCGTTCCTGAACACGGCGGGCCGGCTCGGCCGCAGTTTCGGCTGTCCCTCCCTGCCGAAAGAGATAAGCGACAAAATCATAGACACCATAAAGGAGGGAGCCGTCCTCTTCATCTACGCCGATGACAAGGAGTACCGTCTCAACAGCCCGATTCTCTCCGACAGCGAGACGTTCGCCATGCAATAAACGCGACAGCACGGACTGAAAAGAGCGGCCATCCGCACCGGTCGTTGCCTCTCTCCCGGTTATACCACTTGAAGCACGACTTTACCGTGTACTCGGCGGCCGGGGTTCGGGTCGAGCACATAGTTCCACGCCTTGCAGGCATCCCGCAGCCAGAAAACGGCAGCTATATCCACAGTCACATGATGTCCCTCGACAAGCTCCGCGATACGGGCCAGGTCGCGGGCGTTGGGTTCAACCCCCATGGAGACAGCTTCGATACCGCATTCGCGAGCCAACTCTTCCTCCGCTTTTCCGACCAGTGTCACAAGCCGGCCTCCGGGCCGTACCACGCCGTAGGAACGTGCGAGCGTGTCGCCCCCCACCAAGTCAATGACAAGGTCCATGTCACGTGCAACCGCAGCAAAATCCTCGGTACGGTAATCGATGAATACGTCCGCCCCCAGCGAAAGGACGAAATCGCGGTCGCGCCCGGCGGCCGTGGCATAAACCTCCGCTTCGGTATAGCGTGCGAACTGCACGGCGAATGCGCCGACCGCACCGGCTGCGCCGTGTATCAGCACATGCTGCCCCTTCCCCAGCCTGCCATGACGGTAAAGCGCCTGCCAGGCGGTCTGCGATACATAGGCCGCAGCTGCAGCATCCACATAGGAGAACTCCATCGGTTTGACGACCAGCTGCGCCGGGTCAGCCTCGACATATTCGGCATAGGCTCCGCCGTCGGTACAGCCGAACACCATATCGCCCGCCTCAAAGCCCTCTGCTCCGTCGCCGACCGCCTCGACCGTTCCGGCGAAATCCATCCCCGGTATCCAGGGGAAAGCAGGAGTCAGGGTACTTCCGGCCCGTCCGGAAGCCCGTTTCCAATCTATCTGGTTCACGGAAGCCGCATGTACCTTCACCAATACGCGCCCGACTCCCGGGGTCGGTTTCGGTGCGCTTTCATAAAACAGTTCATCGGCCAGTCCGGGGCCGTGCATCACAATCGCTTTCATAATCTCGGATATTAATCGTATCTGCCATCAAGGGGAGCAAACACCGTACCAGCCGGACCGTATCTCCTCCCCTCCCCGGACAGCGATACGGAAGAGCTCCGACAGAGGCACGGGAAAAGGCACAGAGTTACTCGAACTGATTGCAGTAGAGCCGATAATAGTACCCCTTGCGGGCCATCAATTCGGCATGGTTCCCCTCCTCGATGATTTCTCCGTTTTCGAGGACGAGGATACGGTCGAGGGTACGCACGGTGGAGAGCCGGTGGGCTATCACGAAACTCGTCCGCCCCTCCATCAGTTTGTCCAACCCGCGCTGAATGAGCATTTCGCTCCGGGTATCAATGTTGCTGGTCGCCTCGTCGAGCAACAGTACGGAGGGATTCGCAACCGCGGCACGGGCAATGTTGAGCAACTGCCGCTGTCCCTGGCTCAGGTTCTCGCCGTCGTTCTCCAGCATGGTATCGTACCCGTGCGGCAGCCGCTTAATGAAGGAGTGGGCAGAGGTCAGCTTCGCCGCACGGACAATGTCGTCATCCGTCGCATCGAGGTTGCCGAACCGGATATTGTCGGCTACCGTTCCCGTAAAGAGATGGGTATCCTGCAGCACGATGGCGAGCAGCCTGCGCAGGTCGTCCCGCGCAATACATTCGATGCGCACCCCGTCGATGGTTATTTCGCCCGACGCGATATCGTAAAACCGCGGCAGCATGTTGAGTATCGTCGTCTTGCCGGCCCCGGTAGCTCCCACGAGCCCTATCCGTTCGCCGGGACGTACGTGCATCGACACATGCTTCAACACCGGCTTGCCGGGGTCGTACGAGAAACAGACGTCCTTCATGCAGATGTCGCCCCGGGCGGAAGCCATGCGCACCGCCTTCGGCACATCCGGGGCCTCGGAGGGCTCGTCCATAATCTGGAAAATGCGTTCGGCACCGGCAATGGCCGCCTGAATATTGTTGTAGAGCGATGCGATATCCGTAATGGGGCGTCCGAACTGCCGCGAATACTGCAGAAACACGGCCAGACCTCCTACATCGAATCCCCTGTAAATGGCGAGCAGCGCCCCCACTATCGTGACGACCACGAAATTCAGCGTGTTGAGATTCTGCATCACGGGCATCATCATGCCGGAATAGAGCTGTGCCCGGCGCGACTTGGCATTCAGTTCCCCGTTCAGCACCTCGAACCCCGACTCTGCCTGCCGCTCGTGTCCGAATACCTTCACCACTTTCTGGCCGCTTATCATCTCCTCGATGTAACCGTTCACCTGCCCGAGCGTTCCCTGCTGGGCAGCGAAATACCTGCGGCTGCGACGGGATATGAGATTGGCGAACAGGAGCATCAAGGGTACCACGACGAACATGGCGAGCGTCAGGAGAGGACTGATGACGAGCATGAGGACGAAGATGCCCGCAAGCGAAAGCACGGCGGAGAGCATATCGGCCAGGTTGTCGGTGAGCACCTCCGTCACTCGGTCCATGTCGTTCGTGTAACGGCTCATCACATCACCGTGCGGATGCGTATCGAAATAACGCACGGGCAGGGTCTCCATCTTTCGGAAGAGGTCCATCCGCAGGCGGGCTGCTGTCCGCTGTCCTATCCGGTTAAGCATCCTGTACTGCAGCGCGGCCGCAACGACTCCTGCGAGATAGACTGCCGCAAGTACCGCCAGCATACGCATCAGACCCGACACGTCGCCCGGCATGATGTAATCGTTGATTATCGGCCTGAGCATATACGACCCCACGAGGCTGGAGGCTATCGTAATCACCACGAGCACCAGCACCACAGCGAGCTCCCCCTTGCTACGCGCAAGGTACGCGACCAGGCGCCGGAACGTTTTTCGGCCCTCCTTCGGCCCCACCGCACCCTTCTCTCTTCTGCCGTGTACCATATATCGCTCAGAATGTAAGTTGCTGTGAATTGAATATCTCTCTGTACACGGCCGAATCCTCCTTCAGCCGGGCCGGCGTACCGTACGACTCCACCTTCCCGTCGTCGAGCACCAGTACCCTGTCCGCCTCCTCCATCGTTTTCACCCGCTGCGTCGAAACGAAAACCGTCGTCCCCTCCCCGAGGTACTCCCGCAGGCCACGGCGTATCTTCAGCTCCGTTTCGGTATCCACAGCGCTCGTACTGTCGTCGAGCAAGAGGATTTTCGGCCGGCGCAGCAGCGCACGGGCAATACAGAGCCGCTGCTTCTGCCCGCCGGAGAGATTCACCCCGCCGCGCCCCAGCACCGTATCGTACCCGTCCGGGAACGACATGACGAAATCGTGGGCCTGCGCCGCCCGGGCAGCGGCTTCCATCTCCGCCGGGGAGGCATCCTCCCTGCCCCAGCGCAGGTTATCGGCTATCGTACCGCTGAAGAGGACGTTGTTCTGCAACACCATCCCCACCTGCGCATGAAGCTGTGCCAGAGGATAGTCGCGTACATCCGTCCCGTCGATGAGCACTTCGCCGCCGGTCGTGTCGTAAAGACGCGGAACAAGCTGCAACAGCGTACTCTTGCCGGAACCGGTCGCTCCCGCCACAGCCACCGTCATGCCCGGCGCAACGCTGAACGAGATGCCGTGGAGCACGTCGGTCTCGCCGCCACCGTACCGGAAAGAAACGTTGCGGAACTCGACGGCACCGCGGCGAACGACTGCCGAAGCGCCCGGCGAGTCCTTCAGCGAAGGCTCCGTACCGAGCACCTCCAACACACGGTCGGAAGAGGCCGACGCACGGGCGATGTTCATGATTATCATGGAGAGCATCATCAGCGACATCAGTATCTGCATGAGATAGTTCACCAGCGAAACGAGCTCGCCGACCTGCAGTCTTCCGGCCGCCACCCGCTCTCCCCCCACCCAGAGCACCACAATCACCGAAAGGTTCAACACGAGCTGCATCACGGGGAATATCGTCACGATGATGTTGGACGCCTTCACCGATACGTCGCACAAATCCCGGTTGCTTGCCGAAAACTTGCGCGACTCGTATCTCTCGCGCACGAACGATTTCACCACCCGCATGTTTATCAGGTTCTCCCTCACGACGGCGTTCACGGCATCCACCTTCTGCTGCATCTTCAGAAAATAGGGAAATCCCTTACGCAGAATCAGATATACGCTTATCCCGAGCACGGGTATGGCTCCGGCCACTATCAGTGCAAGGCCGGAATCTATCCGCACCACATAGAAGAAGGCCATCACGAGCATCATCGGCGAACGGAGCAGGATGCGCAGTCCGAGCAGCACGACCTGTTGCAGGCGCGTGACATCGCCCGTCAGACGCGTGATGAGCGAAGCGGAGTTGAATTTGTCCATTTCGGCGAAGGAGAACTCCTGTATCTTGCGGAACAGTCTCGAACGCAGCTCCGTAGCGAATCCGACGGAAGCGTTGGAAGAGACGAACACATTCGTGATGTTGGCGAGCAGCCCCGCCACCGAGATACCGAGCATCCAGATACCGATGCGGGTAACGACCGCGATGTCGCGGTGCATGACTCCCTCGTCCACAATGCGCGCCATCAGCATGGGCTGGAGCGTCTCGCAGACGACGAAGACCAATACGAGCACGGGGCACACCACGATGCTCCACTTGTACCTGCCGAGTATGTCCCAATACGTTCTTATCATACGGCCGCCCCTCCGGACGTCGGGGCCCTCTTTCCTGCAAAAATAGCGAATCGGCACAGGATGCGTACCGTCGGTTCCGGATTTCCTGCAAAAATACGGTCACACACCTCGCCGAAGCCCCGCTCACGACACATGCCACCAACCTCCTCCCGCGCACCGGCCCGAACCACCGCTCCCGGACACAAGGATGCCGCCGCCCGGAACCGAAATTCCCGCTGCGGCGGCACCGCGGCCCGTACCCCCTCCGGGCAGGGCGACAGGTCGGAAAGGCTATTTATGCTCCTCCTCTTTTCTGCCGAAAGCCGCCTCCACTTCGCGTTTCTTTTCCAGACGCTCCTCTACGGTGGGTTTCTTGCCATCCTTTACGAGGCCTTCCACCTCTTTCTTGAAATCGCAGCCGCAACCGCAGCCTTTTTTCCCGTTCTCTTTCTCTTTCATAATCCGATATGTTTTGTTAATTTCAAAACCGTTCCGTCTGCCGACGGACGGCGTCTGTCCGGTGAATGTACAAAATGCGTACAAAACTGTCGTCCGCAGCGAAAAACTTCCGGACGACGGGAAGAGCCGCAGCGGGCCGCAACCGCCCGGGCCATAGGAAATCGTTATGCCGCCATCAATATTTACCTGACAAACAGGATGCCCTGCAGCCGACAACAGGCACAGTCTTTGCCACACCTAACCAAAACAAGAACGCATTCATCAAAACAGCTTTTATTATGGAAAACGAAATGAACATGATGCCTCGCATCGGCGACCCCGCACCGGCTTTCCGGGCGGCAACCACTCAGGGTACGATAAACTTTCCGGTCGATTACAGCGGCCGTTGGATAATCCTGTTCAGCCATCCGGCGGACTTCACCCCGGTCTGCACCTCGGAGTTCATGACCTTCGGCAAGATGCAGAAAGAGTTCGAGGAACTCAATTGCCAACTGGTGGGACTCTCCGTGGACGGGCTGTCGAGCCATATCGCATGGCTGCGCACCATCAGGGAGCGGATGCATTTCCGCGATATGGACAACATCGAGGTGCAGTTTCCCCTCATCGACGACGTATCCATGAACGTATCCAGACTGTACGGCATGATACAGCCTGGCGAAAGCGAAACCAAGGCTGTCCGCGCCGTCTTCTTCATCGACCCGAAAGGAATCATCCGCACGATAATCTACTATCCGCTGGCTCTCGGCCGGAACTTCGACGAGATAAAACGGGTACTCATCGGCCTGCAGACGGTGGATGCCTTCAACGTGGCCCTTCCGGCCGACTGGCGGCCCGGCGACGAGGTGATAGACCCCAATCCCGGCAACATGAAGGGAGTCGAAGAGCGCTGGGAGAAATCGCAGAAAGCCGACAGCGGTGTCAAATGCTACGACTGGTTCTTCTGTACGAGGGAAATTCCCTGCGATGAAATTCACAAGAAAATAGGCAAATAATCCCTCGCGAAAACGGAACTCCGCACGGCGGCACGTATCCGACCTACGTGCCGCCGTCCATATATTTATTTCCCTTTCCGGCCGAAATTCTCCGGAACGGGTTGCCGTTTTAGCAGACGGAAAAGGTTCCGTATCGGGAAAATGGGTTACTTTTGTCATTCGCTTATACAGACCATGGAACCCGTCACAGGTTGGATAATATACCCGCGTTACACCGCCGACCGCAGCGACAACGCTTTCGGCTGGCTCGTCGGCGAGGCGGCAGCGGCCGGCATGCGGTTGGAGGTGCTCTTCGTCGAAGAGCTTTCCGTCGTTTACGGCACCCGCTGCGGCATCTTCCACAAAGGGAGGGAAGTCGTCCAGATGCCGGAATTCGTCATCATGCGGACCTACGACACTGTTCTTTCGCGCTACTTCGAACGGCTCGGAGTCCGAGTGATAAACACGGCCGCCGCCATGGAGCTATGCAAAAACAAAATGCTGACGCATGAGGTACTCGTCGCGGCCGGTCTGCCCACTCCCGCCACGGTCTATGCCGAGGGGGCCGAATATGCCTATCCGGAACTGGCCGAACGCTTCGGCAGCGCCCGTTTCATCGTCAAACGGACGGACGGCGCCAAAGGCGAGGACGTCTACCTCGTGAACGGCGCGAGGGAGATGGCCTCCGCCGTGGAGCAGTGCGGACGGCACTGCATCTGCCAGGAGTTCATCGCCGAAAGCAGCGGCCGCGACGTGAGGGTATGGGTCATCGGCGGCCGGGCCGTCGGAGCGGTCATGCGCTATTCCCAGACCTCGTTTCTCTCCAACTATTCGCAGGGCGGCAGCGTCCGGGCCTTCGACCTACCCGAAGAGGCGGCCCGACTTGCCGTGGAGAGCGCAGCGGCGACGGGGGCCGAATTCGCGGGTATCGACCTGCTGTTCCGCGGCGACGGTTTCACGGTGAACGAAGTGAACGGCAACGCCGGTTTCCGCACGCTCTCACGCGTGGGCCGGAACGACATCCCGAAAGAACTTTTCAGCTATATATCCGGAATCGTCCGGCAAGGTTAAACCCCGAAAGAAAATACCATGAACGTACTCTTACTGATTCTGGGACTCGTCCTCGTCATCGCGGGGGCCGACTGCCTGGTCAACGGCGCGGTAGCGGTCGCCAAACGCTACCGGATGCCCGAATTTCTCATCGGACTCACCATCGTGGGCATCGGCACCTCGATGCCGGAGCTGGTCGTGAGCCTCATCGCGGGTATCGAAGGCAAAGGAGGCATGGCGATAGGCAATGTCGTCGGCTCGAACCTGGCCAATACGCTGCTGATACTCGGAGCGGCATCCCTGATACAGCCCATCAGCATCAGTCCCGCCACCAAACGGATAGACATTCCGTACAACATCCTCGTCACACTCGTCCTCTTCTTCATGTGTTTCGGATTCACTTTCCGGCACTACCCCACCGGCGGTGTCATCACCTGGTGGAAGGGTATCCTGCTGCTCGCACTCTTCGCCGGCTACATGGCTTACTCTTTCCGGACAGCAGCCAAAGGGCGAACGGAAACGGCACAGGCGGCAGAGACCGGCTCCCGTCCGGCCTTGTGGAAATCCGTCCTGCTCATTCTGTTCGGCATCGCGGGACTTGCTTTCGGCGGACGGTGGTTCGTCGGCGGCGCGAGCGGCATCGCATTGTCGCTCGGCGTCAGCGAAACCGTCATCGCCATCACGATGGTGGCCGTAGGAACCTCGCTGCCCGAACTCGCCACGGCAATCGTCGCAGCAATCAAGGGCAACACGCAGCTCGCGCTGGGCAACGTCATCGGTTCCAACATATTCAACATATGCCTCATTCTGGGCATCTCCTCGATAGTCGCTCCGCTGGACGTCACGGGTCTCCATCCGACAGACATCCTCGCACCGCTGGCAGCGACCCTCATGCTCCTGCTCTCCGTCTACACTTTCCGCGGACAGCGCATCAACCGAGCCGACGGAGCCCTGTTCCTGGCGCTGTACATCGGTTACATCGCCTACCTGCTGCTCCGATAACCGTGCCCCGAATAAACAATGTGCAGGACGGCTTTTGAAAGCCGTCCTGCACATGTTATTATTTTCTCTACCGCCGAATCCTGCATGGATGAAGACCGGCCTCCGCCCTGACCGGCCCGGTCGCAAAGAGCGGTTCCCTACTTTCCGACCGCACCGCCGAAACTGAACGATACGGGGATATAGACCGGAACGGGAATGGTGTAACCGCCGATATTCACCGACGGCTTTATCTGCAGCGTCACCTGCGAAGGCTCCGTTCCGATGCCCACGAAATTCTTCACGGCATTGAGGGCGGCAGCCGAAGAATCGCCCGTAAGCAGACCCGCTATATCGAATTCCATCCGTATCGGGAAGACGCCGCTGTCCTGCGCATCGACGCGAATCCCCTCACTGACACTGCCGGAAGTAAACCGTATCCCGTCTATTTCCAGAATGTAATCCATGGCACCTATCTGCGCCGCCGATGAGTTGGGGTTGGAGATGCCGAGATTCAGGTCGAACCCCATGGGCAGTTCCGAAGCTCCGCCACCGAGCACGCCGAGCAGCCGGGCGATTTGCAGGGGTGTCAGCTCTCCGGAAAGATTGACCCCGGCAAGCGACAGGTCGGTGACCGAATCGTATTCATACTCGCACTGCGTCATGTTATAGAGACCTTCGGCCTGCTTCACGACATCGCAGGCGGTAAAGGCGAGAAGGGCGGCACAAAAGGCCGCGAAACGAAATCTTTTCATAAACATTTTACTTATATTTCAATCGGTTGTCCTGTCAAAACGGACGGCCGCCCCCTCTCCGGACGGCCGGTCCGGATACGCTATCGGAGCGTCATCTCGTCGATAAGATAGCCCGCTCCTCCTATCTTCTCTATCACGAAGAGCACGTAACGGATATCTACCGAAATATTCCGGCACATGGCCGGGTCGAATTCGAGGTCGCTCATGGTGCTGAGCCATGTCCGGTCGAAATTGATACCCACCAGTTCGCCGTCGCCGTTCAGCACCGGACTGCCCGAATTGCCGCCCGTGGTATGGTTCGTAGCCAGAAAGGCTACCGGCACGGTGTAATACGGTTCCTCTTCCGTCCCGACGTTCACCGCCCAGCGTCCATAATCCTTCTCCTCGTAACAACGGCGCAGTGCATCGGGTACGTCGTAATCGTAGATATCGGGATTGTCCTTGGCGATAATACCCTCCAGCGTGGTGACAGGCAGGTGCCGGACGCCGTCTTCGGGATTATACCCCTCGACGGCACCGTATGCCACGCGCAGTGTCAGATTGGCATCCGGGTAAAAATTCCGCTCAGGTTCGAACTCCATCTGTCCGCGCATATAAGTGCGGTACTCGCGGGCCAGCGTCCGGTCGGCCTCCTCCAGCACGGGACTTATCCGCTGCCGGTAGGTGTCGGCGAACATCGCATAGAACTCCACGGCGGGGTCGGCAGTCAGCGCGGCGACAGCCTCCTTGCGCGGCAGGGCCGTCAGTGCCGCCAGCCGTGCACTGTCCGCCAGTGCGGAACGGTCGAACAGCCGACCGACATACTCTTCCACGCCACCGGCTTCGGCAAGCCCTTCGGCGAAACCGTCGGGCATGAAGACGGCGGGGACATGCTCCGCGAATTCCCGAACGAGGGCACAGGCCACCTGCCGGTCTATCTCCGGTTCATAATCCTTGTAGAACAGCCCGGGAACGACAGGCATCTCCCCCGCTTCCAGAGCGACGGTCACATAGTTGGCAAGGCTCATCAGTTCGATGGAGAAAATTCCCTCCGTATAGAAATCCGCTGCATACGAAGCCCCGTTGCCGGCCTCGTAAGCGCTCCGCAGACGCTCCAGTACCCCCGCATACTCCGGCTGTCCGGCGGCCCACCGGGCGAAGCGCTCCTCATAGGCGCGTTTCTTTCCGAGCGTACCAAGGCGTTCCAGTCCGAGGCTCTCACCCTGCCATTTTTTCCAGGCATTGGCTATGTTGGCCGCCTTGGAGGCGTACTTTATCCGTACCGCAGGGTCGGCGGCCATGGCCGCATTGATAATGTCCAGCCGCTCGGTGCGCATTCTGATTTTATTCGGATTCGACGCCATAACGCGGGCCACATGGTCGGACGTCACGTATTCGCGCGTCGAACCGGGACAGCCGTAAACGAACGTGAAATCGCCCTCGTCCATTCCCGCCGTGGAAACCGGAAACCAGTGCCGGGGACGGTAGGGAACGTTGTCCGGAGAGTAATCCGCCGGCTGGTTGTCGGCATCCGCATAGATGCGGAACACGGAGAAATCGCCCGTATGACGGGGCCACATCCAGTTGTCCGTATCGCCGCCGAACTTACCGATGGCCGAGGGCGGAGCACCCACGAGCCGCACGTCGCCGTAGGTACGGAACAGGAAAAGGAAATACTGGTTGCCGTAATAAAGCGATTCCACCGAGACTTCGTATCCCTTCTGTCCCTTATATTCCTTCAAGGCCCGTTCCTTCACCCGTTCGATATTGGCCGCTATCTTCTTTTGGCGGCGCGTTTCATCCATATCGTCCTTCACGCCCGCAAGCACCCGGTCGGTCACATCCTCCATCCGGACGAGAAACGATACCGTCAGGCCGGGATTCGGAAGCTCCTCCTCCCGCGACATGGCCCAGAAGCCGTCGGTCAGGTAGTCGTGCTGCAGGCTGCTGTGGCTCTGTATCTGGCCGTATCCGCAGTGATGGTTGGTCAGCAGCAGTCCCTCGGGCGACACCAACTCGCCCGTACAGCCGCGTCCGAAAAGCACCACGGCATCTTTCAGCGACGCCTGATTCACGCTGTAAATGTCTTCGGCCGTAAGCCGGAAGCCCTTGGCTTTCATGTCGTCCACCTGCCGTCCGATAAGGCTCGGCAGCCACATGCCCTCGTCGGCCAAAGCACTGAAGGCTGCCGACAGGCACCACAAAAAAAGGAGTAAACATTTTTTGTTCATAAAGTTATCGCAATTATCCGATGAATGAATCCGCATTCCGTGTCCGTGCGCAGCTTCCCGCATCCCGCCGGCAACCGGCTGAAAACATGCCGTTCACAACGTATCGACGAAACTCCCCAGTTCGGCATAGAGCGCCTGCACCGGCAGCCCCATGACGTTGTAGAAAGAGCCCTCTATCCGCTCTATCGCCACATACCCTATCCACTCCTGGATACCGTAGGAACCCGCCTTGTCGTAAGGCCGGAACGTATCGACATAATAGGCTATCTCCTCCTCTGCGAGCGGACGGAACCATACGTCCGACGACACGGAAAAGCTGCGCATGCGCCCCGGCGCCCGCAGGGCCACCCCTGTGACTACCGTATGCCTGCGGCCGGACAGTTCGGCCAGCATGGCCGCCGCCCCCTCCCGTCCGTCGGGCTTGCCGAATATGCGGCAGCCGCAACACACCACCGTGTCGGCGGTAATGAGAATATCCCCCACTCCGAGCGCATGCGGATAGGCCTCCGACTTGAGCACGGCCAGATATCCGGGTACCTCCTCTGCCGGCAGTCCCGGCGGATAGGTCTCCTCCACGTCGTAACTGTCGGCGAGTTCAAAAGCAAGTCCCGCCCCCGCCAACAGCTCGCGCCGCCGCGGGGAGCGGCTGGCAAGCAGCAGCCGATGCCCATGCAATTTATCTTTCAGCAAAACCATTCCTGTCCTACTCTTTTCCCGGTGGTCACTAACGTCCGCCCTCTGCACACAAATGGCGTTCGAGCGCCCCCGTCAAACCGTTAAAGTAATCTTCAAGCGAAGCCTTGGCCACCTTTCTCTTCAGTTTGCCCCGCTTATTGAAAATAACGTCTCCCCCGGAGCCGTCGTACAGCGAAGCCCCGACAGGCACGTAGCTGCGCGACACGAAAAGCCGTGCCACCTCCACCTTTCCGGGCCGATGTCCTATCCTCACCGTAAGACCGGGCTCCACGGGCGCTTCCGGTTCAGCTTCCTCGTCGAACGTCACCCGACGCATCGCCTTCACCTCCGGAGCCCGGACGCACACCTGCCCGTCACGGATATCGAACATCATACGGAACTCCATGTCGTACAGGCTCCGGAAAGCACGCGCCCCATCGGCTACCGCCCCGCGCACGAAAGCATTGACCGAAAAGGAGTCCGGTTCAGCCGCATGGAACATCGTGCGCGAACCGGCCATCTGCACCTCCAGAAAATAGGAGACGGCGCGGAACAACTCCTCCTGTCCCGCCCCCGGACATTCGATGACATAGCAGTCGGAAGTTCCGTCGGCAGCATTCACGAATCCCTGCGGCGTGAGCACGAACTGCGGGAACACAGGCAGCGACACGAACAGCGCAGCCACAGCCGGCAACAGTTTCATCCATTTTTTCATACACTCCCAATTGTTTTTATCCGTCGGACGAGCCCGTCCTTACCGTCGGCCGACCGGTACGGTACGACTGGCGTCCGGCCCGTTATCTGATATCGAAATCCAACAACTGCTCCCCCTCCAGCCATGCGGTCAGCCGGTCGCCCGGTGCGACGGGCCCCACTCCGGCAGGCGTCCCTGTATAGACGAGGTCGCCCATGCGCAGCGTCACGAACTGCGATACGTAGGCGATGATACGGTCCACCGAAAAGAGCATGTCGCCCGTATACCCCTCCTGCCGCGGCTCCCCGTTCAGTGCCATGCCGAACCGGAGCTCCCCGACCGGCCGGCCGAGCGCAGCGAGACCGAGCCAGCGCGGAGCTATCGCCGCCGAGCGGTCGAACGCCTTTCCTATCTCCCACGGATGCCCCTGCGCGATGGCCGCACGCTGCAGGTCGCGTGCAGTGAAATCGATGCCGAGCGTCACCTCATCGTAATACCGATGTGCGAAACGCTCCGCGATACACTTACCTGTCCGGTTGATTTTCACCACGAGTTCCGTTTCGTAATGCACTTCACGACTGAAAGGCGGTATCCAGAACGTATCGTTGTTGCGCAGCAGCGCCGTATCGGGTTTCATGAAAAACACGGGCCGTTCATCCGGCTCCCCGCCGTCGAACTCCCGGATGTGCTCCCTGTAATTGCGTCCTATGCAGATTATCTTCATTTCGCTCCTCCGTTCTCCTGCTCCCGCTCCGTCGGACGCGGTGCCTTTTCCCCTTTCAGCAGGGCCACCATCCGGGCCGCCACGCGCTCCGAAGCGCCCGGACCGCCTATCCGTTTGCGCAGGGCATCGTAATCGGCAAGGATACGCTCCCGCTGCCCCCCTCCGGGCAGGAGGGCCCGCAGTTCTTCCGCAGCACGTTCCGGCGTCATCTCCTGCTGAATCAACTCCTTCACGACCTCCCGGCCCATCACGAGATTCACCAACGAGATATAAGGTATCTTCAGCAGCCGGCGCCCGGCCCAGACGGTCAGCGCATCGGTACGGTAGCACACCACCTCCGGCGTACCTATCAGGGCCGTCTCCAGCGTCGCCGTTCCCGAAGTGACCACCGCCGCATCGGCATAGCGCACGATTTCGTAGGTCTTATCGTACAGACAGATGATACGGCTGCCGGCAAGCAGCTCCCCGTACAGCTCCCGGTCGAGCCACGGTACCGCGGCGAGCACGAAATCGTACTCCGGCATCAACTCGGCCAGGGCTGCCATGAAAGGGAGGTTGTTGCGCACCTCGCTGCGGCGGCTGCCGGCAAGCAGGGCGATGACGGGCCGGGCGCCGAAACCGTTCGCACGGAAGAACTCCTCCCGCGGAGGCATCGCCGCACAGCGCTCCGCGATGGCATCCATCAGCGGATTACCCTCATATACCGCATCGATTCCCCGTCGGGCGAAATACTCCACCTCGAAGGGGAAGATGATGAACAGCTTGTCCACATACCGGCGGATTCGTTCCACACGATGCTCCTTCCACGCCCACACCTTGGGCGAAATGTAGTAAAATACACGGATGCCGCACCCGTGGGCGAACTTCGCCATCCGGAAGTTGAACCCCGGATAGTCGATGAGCACCAGCACGTCGGGGGCATAGGCCGCAATATCGCGCTTGCATTCGCGTATCTGGGCGAGCACCGTGGGCAGGCGGCGGACAATCTCGCCGATACCGAAAAAAGAGGCGTCGCGGTAGTGCTTGGCCAGGTGCTCCCGTCCTCCCACAGCCGCCATCAGGTCGCCACCCCAGAAACGGAACTCGGCCTGCGGGTCGCTCCGCAGCAGCCCCTTCATCAAATTGGAACCGTGCAGGTCGCCGGAAGCTTCGCCGGCAATCAGGTAATATTTCATCTTGCTAATCCTCCCATTTTCCGAGCAGGTCGGGCCTCAGCCTGCGGGTACGCTCGAGCGCCTGCTCCTCTTTCCACTCCTCGATACGGACATCGTGTCCCGACAACAGCACCTCCGGAACCGCCCAGCCGTTGAACTCCGCCGGACGGGTATAGACGGGCGGAGCCAACAGGCCGTCCTGGAATGAGTCGGTCAGCGCCGACTCTTCATCGCCTATCGCCCCCGGCAGCAGCCGTACCACGCTGTCGGCGATAACCGCCGCGGCGAGCTCGCCTCCGGTCAGTACGTAATCCCCGATGGAAATTTCGCGTGTCACCAGATGCTCCCGGATACGGTGGTCGAGCCCCTTGTAATGGCCGCAGAGAATGATGATGTTGCCGAGTGTCGAGAGACGGTTGGCCTCCCGCTGGTCGTACTGCATCCCGTCGGGCGTAGTGAAGATGACCTCGTCGTACCGCCGCTCGGACTGCAAATGCGAAATGAGCCGGAAAACCGGTTCGGGCTTCATCACCATACCGGCCTCCCCGCCGAAGGGATAATCGTCCACATGGCGGTGTTTGTCGGTCGCCCAGTCCCGGATGTTGTGTACCACGATTTCCACCAGCCCCGCCCGCTGCGCCCGCTTGAGGATAGACTCGTTAAGCGGGGAGACAAGCAGTTCGGGAACGACGGTCAATATGTCTATGCGCATAGTTTTGATTCGTTTGGGCCCGCGGCCGCTTCCGCCGCGGAACAAGAAAACCGGAAGGGAACCTTCTCCTCCGAAACGGAGCAAGACAACGGCCTACTCCGGCCGGACGTCGCCCTCCATCACCTCGGTAATGAACGGATTGTAAAGCATCTCGTGGCCGAGCGTGCTCTCTCCCCCGTGTCCGGGATAGATGGTCACCTCCTCGCCCAAAGGCAGGATGCGGTCGATGATGCTCTTCATTATCCAGCCGTAATCGCCGCCGGGCAGGTCGGTACGCCCGATACTCTCCCGGAAAAGGGTATCGCCCGTCAGCAGGATTTTCTCCTGCGGCAGGTAGAGGCAGACATGGCCGGGCGTATGGCCGGGCGTATGTATCACCCGCAGGCGCGTATTCCCGAAAACCACCTCGTCCCCGTCGGCGAGGCTGCGTTCCACGGTCGGAACGGCCTCCACCCGGAAACCGTACATCGCACCGTGTACGGCGGCGGACTCTATCAGAAACCCGTCGTCGGGATGGAGCGCGAAGGGAACGCCGTAGAGCTCCTTGACCCGCTCCACACCAAGCATATGGTCCACATGACCGTGGGTATTTACCGCGAGGACGGGCCGCAGCCCCTTCTCCTCGATAAACCCGCGCAGCGCCTCGGTCTCCTTAGGCGTATAGTTGCCGGCATCGACCACCACGGCCTCGCCGGTCTCGTCCCACAGGACGTATGTATTCTCCTGAAACGGATTGAATGTCAGTCTGGCTATCTTCATTTCTCTCTCGTATTAATTTCCGGCGGCCCGTTCCGGCAATACCCGTCCTCCGCCCGTCACCTCTTCGCCGGACCGGAAAGCAAGGCAGGCCCGCCCGGTCGGCAGGGGCAACGCCTTAATCTTTGGAACAAAGATACGAATAAGTCAAGCGCAAAAACGAATGAATTCGTTTTTGCCGAGACGGAGTATCTAAGGCGTCAGCCAAAGATACGAATAAGTCGAGCGCAAAAACGAGTTTTATTTGAATTTGCAAATGCGAAATCAAAGATAGGAAATATATTCGGGAAAAACCGCAAGCGGCCGTCAAACGCCGGACCGGCCCGCCGAAACGACACGAGCAGGGTCCGGACAAATAATCGAAGATAACGGAGAATCCGCACAACTCGCCGGCCCGGGATGCCGCGTGGCCGCAGGGATACACACATCCGCAAGGTAAAGCCGCGCAGCAGCAGGACTCCTTCCCGCCGAGCCGGCGATGCGGTGCCTTTCCCCCACTTTCCTCGCGCCGTCAAGGATAAAACCGGATTTTTGGCTAAATTTGTCAGCACCGACGGGAAAGCCCGGACGGAATTTACCGACAGACAAGTGGCAAGAAAGAAGAAAGAGTTGCCCCTCATCGAGGGGCTGGAAATAACCACCCTGGCCGCCGAAGGCAAGGCTATGGGCAGATACAACGATATGGTCGTATTCGTACCGCTCACCGTCCCGGGCGACGTGGTGGACGTGCAGATACGCAACCGGCGCAGGCGTTTCATGGAGGGGACGGTCGTCCGCTACATCGAAAAATCGCCCCTGCGTGCCGAACCCTTTTGCGAGCACTTCGGCGTTTGCGGAGGATGCAAATGGCAGAACCTCCCCTACCCCGAACAGCTCCGCTTCAAGGAGGAACAGGTACGCGACCAGCTTACCCGGATAGGCAAGGTGGAACTTCCGCCGCTCTCGCCCATCATCGGCTCGGCCCGGACGACGCACTACCGCAACAAACTCGAATTCACCTTCGCACCGCGGCGCTGGATGACCTACGAAGAGATAGCGGCCGCCGGCGACATCGACGCGGACGCCGCACTGGGCTTCCACATTCCCGGCAGGTTCGACAAGGTACTCGACATCCGCGAATGCTGGCTGCAGCCGGCCCCCTCGAACGAAATCCGGCTGGAAACGAAACGCTTCTGCCGGGAACACGGCTACAGCTCCTACGACATCCGCGAACACCGCGGCCTGATGCGCAACCTCGTGGTGCGCACCTCCTCCACGGGCGAAGTCATGGTCATCGTCGTATTCGGCGAGGAAGACCGCGCACGCATCGGGGCCCTGCTCGACCACTTGAAGGAGCGGTTTCCGGAAATCACCTCGCTGATGTACATGGTCAATACGAAGCTGAACGACTCGACGGGCGACATCGACGCCCACCTGTGGAGCGGCCGCGACCACATCTTCGAGGAGATGGAGGGGCTGCGTTTCAAGATAGGCCCGAAGTCGTTCTACCAGACCAACTCCGCACAGGCCTACGAGCTCTACAAGGTGGCCCGCAGTTTCGCGGGGCTGACGGGCGGGGAAACCCTCTATGACCTCTACACGGGCACCGGCACCATCGCCAACTTCGTCGCCCGCACCTGCCGGCAGGTGGTCGGCATCGAATACGTGCCGGAAGCCATCGAAGATGCGAAATGCAACTCCCGGCTGAACGGCATCGACAACACCGCATTTTTCGCGGGCGACATGAAAGATGTGCTCGACGACGCCTTCATCGCCCGGCACGGCAGGCCCGACGTGGTGATACTCCACCCGCCGC
>ENA-OPDH01001012-OPDH01001012.1-human-gut-metagenome-genome-assembly--contig:-NODE-1012-length-21240-cov-3.656974_pt1 | contig 21240 bp, 20 predicted proteins | sample MGYA00241260_ERZ501500 | MGnify/ENA primary metagenome ERZ501500 (study PRJEB25962, sample SAMEA2042519) | human gut metagenome | biome: human gut; feature: human-associated habitat; material: faeces...
AGACAATTTATGGAAGTTAGATATGCAGGATGATATCATACTCTCACTATTTTACAAAAAAATCATAGGTTTAATTCCCAAAAGCCACCAAGAGATTTTTCTTATCTCCTGGCAGCTTCTCTTCATTATATCATTAAATTATTGTACAACACTCATGCTTTCATCGATCCAGTTCTGAACCATCGCAGCACTTATTTTAAGATAGTGGGCTATTTTTTCAGCTTTCATTCCATCCGCAGCCATGGACAAAGCAGTTTCTTTTGCCTGTGGCACCACGATTTCATAAAAATAGAATCCCAGATAGCCGATATTTTCCAACTTGATGATGACAATACTCCTGTATGAGAGATAAAGCCCAAAAGAAAAGCAGTTTGAACCGAGAGTAACTAACTCGATAATCAAGCTGCTTTTTTCATATCACGTTATTCAATTCATCAAGACTTCTGCAATTATCTCTGCTGCTATCTGGGAACCTTTTTCATTTGGATGGCACCCATCATCCGCATAAAGATTTACTTTATCTGAAAGTTCATAAAATTTCTTTCCAACATCTGCAATCAAAGTATGGTTTCTATCTGCTGCCAGGTGATAAGCTTCATACAGTTTCTGATACATCTCATCATAATCCATTCCAAAAGTTTCCAACTTCTTTCCTCCACGTTGATATGCCCAGGTCGCATAAAAAACTGGCTTTGCTCCATTCTCCCTGATCTTCTCACAGAGTTTTTCTGCATTTTCAAGGAAACTGGCTTTTGATGTAATTGGACCATTGCTCATTTCCTGTAAAATGACAAAATCCCATTTTTCATTTTGCAAAGCTTCCTATGTACGCTTTCCCATCTTTGTTTTCGGATTTAACTGATCTGCCAATCGTTCCCCTCCACGGGTATGTTGCACAATCTCTGCACCGGTCAACTCAGCCAACATGTCCGGCATATGATTTGCCGTTGTAAAACTGTTTCCTAACATCAATATTCTCATCTTCTATATTCCTTTATTATGCGCATTTACTTCTATCGCATAAACCAATTCCGTATGTTCATCAAACAAAACCCACTCCACCAGATCAAAATCATCTGGATGTTCCTTCAAAAATCCAGCAACTGTATTTACTGCAATTTTTGCTGCAAGTCCAACCGGAAATGAATACACTCCTGTAGAAATTGACGGAAATGCGATTTTTCTGATTTTGTGTTCCAGTGCCAGTTGCATAGAAGATAAATAACAGCTTGCAAGTAATTCTTTTTCATTTTGATTCCCACCATTCCATATTGGTCCTACTGTATGGATAACATACTCACAAGGGAGCTTATATGCTTTTGTAATTTTTGCCTTCCCTGTCTCACATCCATGTAATGTTCTGCATTCTTCCAAAAGTTCTGGTCCTGCTGCTCTGTGAATTGCTCCATCCACACCTCCGCCACCAAGAAGTGAATTATTCGCAGCATTTACGATTGCCTGAACATCTGTAATTTTTGTAATGTCTCCTCTGATTGTTTTCAACAATTCCATAATTTCTTTACTCACACTTTCTGTATTCTTCCAAAATGTCATTTGCTCCATAGATATTCTGGGAGTGTTCCATATTGCTGTTGCACATATTATAATGCAATATATGAAGTGATGTATATAAGAAAAACCCTTGAAAATACTGGATTTTCAAGGGTTTTAAGACTCTTTTTAAAGTTCTGCAAAAACCAGATTACTGTGCCATCTGTTTTGCAACTTCTTCTGCAAAGTTCTCTTCTTTCTTTTCGATACCATCACCTGTCTCGTAACGTACGAAACCTTTAACAGTGATCTTAGCACCGTTTTCTTTAGCAACCTGCTCTACGTATTTAGCTACAGACTGTTTTCCGTCTTCAGCTTTAACGTATGTCTGGTCAAGAAGGCAGATTTCTTTAAGCTCTTTTTTGATACGTCCTGTGATCATTCCTTCGATAACCTTAGCTGGTTTCTGGGATTCTTTCGGATCGTTCTGGATCTGAGCCATAAGGATTTCTTTCTCATGCTCGATGTATTCTGCGCTTACTTCGCTGTCGCTTGTGTACTGTGGTTTCAGAGCTGCAATCTGCATTGCTACGTTCTTAGCCATTTCTTTAACAGCATCGTTAACTACGTCTGTTTCAACGTCTACAAGAACACCGATCTTACCGCCCATATGTGTATAGGAAGCAACGAAACCATTCTCTTCTGTAACCTGAGCAAATCTTCTGATGTTCATGTTCTCGCCGATAACTGCGATCTGAGCTGCAAGAGCTTCTTTAACAGTCTTAGTTGTATCAAGTGCCCATGCTTCTGCAAGGAAAGCATCGATATCTGCTGCTGTTGTGTTCATAGCCTGAGCTGCTACATCTGCAACGTAGTTCTGGAATTTTTCATTCTTAGCTACGAAGTCTGTCTCAGCGTTAACTTCTACAACAACTGCTTTCTTTCCGTCTTCGGAAACTAAAGTTTTGCAAAGACCTTCTGCTGCTACACGGCTTGCTTTCTTCTGTGCTGTAGCAAGACCTTTTTCGCGAAGGAATTCTACTGCTTTATCCATATCACCTTCTGTAGCTGTAAGAGCTTTCTTACAATCCATCATTCCGGCGCCGGTCATTTCTCTTAATTCTTTTACCTGTGCTGCTGTGATAGCCATTTCATTTTCCTCCTGAATAATATTCGTAAATCGCCCGGAGGGGCTTTTCCTTTTTCAATGACAGGAAAGCCTGTCGGCTTTCCTGTACTGGTTCAAAAAATTATTCTTCTGTAGCTGCGAACTCTTCAGATTCAGCTTCGATTTCACCGTCTACATCTGCAGTACCCTGTTTTGCTTCGATAACAGCGTCTGCCATTTTGGAAACGATTAATTTTACTGCACGGATTGCATCATCGTTACCCGGAATTACATAATCCAGTTCTTCCGGATCGCAGTTTGTATCGCAGATACCGATAAGCGGGATTCCTAATGTATGAGCTTCCTGTACGCAGATTCTTTCTTTCTTAGGATCTACGATGAAGATTGCATCCGGAAGTCTCTTCATTTCTTTGATACCGCCGATGTTTTTCTGTAATTTTGCAAGTTCTTTTTTCAGCTCAATAACTTCTTTCTTAGGAAGAACGTCAAATGTTCCATCAGCTTCCATAGCTTCGATTTCTTTCAGTCTTGCAATACGGCTCTGGATAGTTTTGAAGTTTGTAAGCATACCACCTAACCATCTCTCGTTTACATAGAACTGTCCGCAACGCTCTGCTTCTGTTTTGATAGCATCCTGAGCCTGTTTCTTTGTTCCTACGAATAAGATGCTTCCACCGTCTGCTACGATATCAGCGATTGCATTATAAGCATCGTCAACCATACCTACAGACTGCTGTAAGTCGATGATGTAGATACCGTTTCTCTCTGTGTAGATGTATGGAGCCATTTTAGGGTTCCATCTTCTTGTCTGATGTCCGAAATGTACGCCTGCTTCTAAAAGCTGTTTCATTGAAATAACGCTCATGTTTGTTCTCCTTTTTGGTTAATTTCTTCCGCCCGGTTCTTTTTCCTGGGGACCCAGCCTCACACCGCAGGGCACCATCCGCGGGAATCTCCGAACGTGTATATTTTTGCACGCGCAATAGATGCGCATGACTCGCAACTTCTGTAGTATAGCATACAAAAACCCTCCATGTAAAGAGGGTTTTTTGCAAATTTTTTATTATTTTTACAGTTTCTTCCAGGTTCTGATCTGCTTCTGACAAACTCAGTTTCCTGCACTTTACCGACACATGTTATAATGTCCATTATATCAGCGGACAATCAACCATGTATTCTTACAATTTTACTTATTTTATGACAACACTTTCTTTTAATCTCTTTTCTTCTTCTGCAGTCAACTGTCGGCATTCGCCTTTTTTGAGATCATCCGGCAATGTCAATACTCCCATGGAAATTCGTTTCAGATAGACGACTTTCTTTCCTACTGCTTCTGTCATTCGCTTGACCTGATGGAATTTCCCCTCTTTGATCGTAAGCTGAATTTCTGATGACCATCCTGACGGGTACTGTTCCAGTTCTGTCTCTTCAACTTTTCTTGTACTGAGGATCTTCAGTTTTGCCGGCATTGTGGGATTTTTTTCTCCGATTTCCAGACCATCTGCGAAGCGCTGCACATCCTCTTTGGTCATACATCCGTCTGTAACCGCATAATAGGTCTTGTCCACATGTTTCTTTGGAGAAAGCAATTCATGCGCCAGTGCTCCGTCGTCTGTGATCAGAAGCAGTCCTTCCGTATCTTTGTCCAGTCTTCCCACCGGAAACAGGCCTTTTCTGTCTGATGCTACAAGTTCCATCACTGTTTTGTCCCGCTTATCTTCTGTGGCACTAACATACCCTGCCGGTTTGTGCAGAAGATAATAGACAAATTCCGGTGCCTGGGAAATTCTGTTTCCGTCCAGAACTACTTCATCCTCTTCACTGACCTTGATCTCCGATTTCTTTGCAGGCACACCGTTGACCTGGACTTTTCCTTTTTGAATAAATTTTTTTACCTCACTTCTGGTTCCTGCTCCTGCATCTGCCAGGAACTTGTCCAGACGAACTGCTTTCTTCATTCTTCTTCCTCGCCAGTTTCTACTATTTTCTTTATAAATTCCGGCTCTTTCGCTTTCAGTACAGCAAACTCTATTCCGTTTAGCGATTCTCCGGCAGACTCTGTACTGTTCAGAGCCACTTTCACACTCACACCCGCCTCCGTTTCCAGCCATGCCGGACACTCCAATTCACGGATCAGGCTCTGGGCTAATTCTTCTTTCTGTTCAGAATCTGTGACATCCATTTCTTCTGCATTATATGTCACTGAATAATCGTACTGTTTCAGATTTTCTTTTTCCATAACAAAAGCATAACCTTTTTCTTTCAGGAAAACAAGTGTCCGCTTAAATGTCGGGAAAATATATCTTCCTACTTCTGCATAGGATTCCGGTGCAATATGCTCATCCATATCTGCATAGGAAGTAGCGTAAAGCTCCATCTGTCCACACGGGATTCCTATAAGTTCCTGCGGTGAGGCTTCTGCTATATCCTGTTTCAGCAGATCCAGCAGCTTCTGACTGTCAGATTTTTCCAATGTTACAGAGTACTGATCATCTAATTCATTTAAAGGATCTACTGTTATAAAAGACACTTTCTGTCTGTACTTTTCCAGAATATCATATTTATTATCTTTTAATGTTCCCTGCTCATAGCATGCTTCCAGCAGTCTGCCAAGCTGCTCCGCTGTCACTATATATTGTCTGGTAATATCGAAACCGCTCTTCTTTTTAAACTGAACTCCTATTTCTGTTCCGCTGCACTCCTTACTGTTCTGATAAGACGCAATTTCTTTTAACACTTCATAGATTTTATCTGACATTCCTGCATCTGTCCATCTGCCATAATTTCCGCCCATAAAATAAAAGAGTCTGTCCAGTTTATATGAACCAGAACTCACTTCCATCTGCGGTTCATTCACACTCTCAGTTCCTATCCACTCCAGATTCAGACTGATTCCCTCAGTTTTTGCCATTGTCGGAATTCTTGTATCATATCCGATGGCATCTGTGTGTAATATCCAGGCACTGACAGCTACACATATTCCCAAAAGCATAAGCTGCAGCTTATGTGCTGCCATTTTACGGAAATCCATTGCAAAAATAACCTGCAAAATTCCATAAAATACAACTGTCCCCAGCACAAGCCCGAATATCCACCAGCCAGTCCTGTTCTCTTCCGGTCCGATCAGCGCAAACATCGTTCCAATTGCCAGAGCAGCAGGGATTACGACCATAAACAAAAGGATTGGTTCCAGAAATCCGTAAACAAAAGATTTTCCTGTTTTCTCAGCTGGACGCTTTGTATATGCCAGATATGCACATACTGCCAGAACAATCAGAAGCAGTATCCCGCCCACTATAATGATCCAGAAATTCTTTTGTCCTGAATAAGTCCGCAATGCCACGGAAATAGATACAGGTGAAAGAAAAACAGATATCTTTTCTGCCATTCCCTCTTTAAGTCCCATATTCGTTCTGAAATACATCATTTCCAGCACCCATAAAAGAATGCCCAGTACCGGTCCGTAAAGGTAAACACAGCATAATGACAGAATACCTGCCAGAATATTTCCCGCAATTGCCAGTGCCAACACTGCTCCGAAATACAGCAGCAGATACATAAGCAAATGTTCCAGAAACATTTTCCCCGCTGCCGTGATCAGATGACTACCATGTCCTTTGCTGACTGCGATCGCCATTGTGATCAGTTCCATGATCACATATGGAACCAGATACAGCACCAGACCTCTGATTGCTTTTTCCCAAAAGAACCTGCTTCTTGTTACCGGAAGACTGTGATAAAAATCAATCTTATCTCTGGAAAAAAGATACCAGAATTCATTCAGGGCATTTACAACGGCCGCAAGCATTGTAACCAAAAAGCCTGGAACTATCAGATAGGAACAGATCATGGCAAAAGTCATCCTGTGGATTTCATCCGTCTGATTTCCGATCAGCATCAGTTCTGCTACCGGAAATGCAACCATAAACCCCAGTAACAACAGCACCAGAATCCAGGTACTGCCTTTTAAGCTGCTTCTTAATGATCTACCAGAAAATGTTTTTGACTTCATAGCCTGCCACCTCCGTTTCGCTGATAAATATCTCCTCCAGTGTCAATGGAATCACTTCGCAGAATATTGGATTCTGTGTCTGTACTTTCTGAAGTATTTCTTCTCTGGTCCCTCTTGCAGTAAGTATCAGAAGTGATCCCTGATGTTCTTTCTTTAAAACGTCCAATTCTTTCAAAAGTGCTTCTTCTTTTGTCTGATCCGGCAGTACACACTGGATCTTATGGATATGGAATTTCATGTCTTCCAGTTCTCTGGATAAAAGAATTCCTCCTTTGTGCAGGAGTCCTACATGGTCACACACGTCTTCCAGTTCTCTCATATTATGAGATGCGATCACCGGGGTAAAATCCCGATTCATGATTTCAGACACAAACAGACTCTTTACTGCCTGACGCATGACCGGATCAAGTCCATCGAACGTTTCATCGCATAACAGATATTTTGTCCCTGCACTGATTCCCATAATGACCAGAAGCTGTTTCTTCATTCCCTTGCTGTAGGAACTGATCCTGCGTTTCTCATCCAGATGAAACTGGTCCATTAATTTACTGTAACGGTCAGTCATAAAGTCCGGATAATATTCTCTGTAGAAATCTTTCAGATCTGCTGCCGTATATCCCTGTGGAAAATATCCACCGTCTGAAATGTAAAATATCTGCTGTTTTATCTTTTCATTCTCATAGACCGGTTCCTGATCCACCAGGATTTCTCCTTCGTCCGGCTTTATCACTCCGGCAGCCATTCGAAGCAGCGTGCTCTTTCCTGCACCGTTGGTCCCTACCAGTCCGAAAATCTGGCGTTCACCGATTTCCATTAATACATGGTCAATGGCATGGATCTCTCCGAAAGCTTTACTGCAGTTTCTGATCTCTATCATGATTCGTCCTCCTTTTCAAAGATTTCCGCAAGCATTTTCTCCAGTTCCTCTCTGTTGAATCCTGTGTTTCTGCCTTTCTGTATCAGTGCTGTGAATTCTTTTCGGTAGCTCTCTCTGTTTATCTTCTGTACCTGAGAGCTGTCTGCTACGAAATTTCCTCTGCCTTTTACAGGATAGATCAGTCCCAGTTTCTCCAGCTCCATATATGCACGCTGGATCGTGTTGGGATTGACGGACAGTTCTGTGGCAAGCTGCCTTACTGACGGCATCTGCGATCCCGGCGGCAGGACACCGTTCAGGATTAGGATCTGAAATTTATCTGTAACCTGTTCATAGATTGGACGCCTGTCCTGATAATCCAAAACAATCACTGGTGATTCCTCCTTTCTGTTACGTGTTTCATGATGTGTTGTTTTATTTTATGTGTGTATTTAGTGTATTAGTTGTATTGATACATTCATAATACAGAATACTGTTGTATCTGTCAAGTACTTAATAGCTAAATACTTATTTGTCAAACAGATATTCTCTGTTTAATTCAGTAAAAGGTTATTTCCGAATCCTAATCAAACTGTTAGGTTTTACTCTTTCCAGTACATCTAAATTTCCGTATACTGATTATTTTCTTTTTGCCTTAACATAATCTTTTTTCTAATAACAAAAACACCTGCATGTGTACTGTCATTCCACAATTGCAGATGTCTTTATCTTGTCTCTATTTTTATATCATTCTTTTCTTTTTTCTTATACTGCACATCTTTTCGAAATGGGTAAGGCAATATACCACACTGATCAACAGAATCAGATAGATCAATATGAGAATCTGTACCCCATATTTCATGGAATACAAATCCAGTGCATATTCTGAGATAAGCAGTGACCAGATGTTTGCTCCCATATGGAGCAGCATACTGCTGTAAATATTTCCACTCATTTCCAGTATCCATGCAAATGCAGTTCCGAGGATACTTGCGTAAATTCCCTGTACGATATTTCCGTGATAGATACCAAATATCAGCCCGGAAATCACTGCTGCCACCGGCATCTTCAGCCAGTCACGCAGACGCAGATAGATTAACCAGCGGAAGATCATTTCCTCCGCCGCAGGTGCAATAATTCCCATCCAGAAAATCATCATAAGAAGTGATTTTCCTTCTGTAATTCTGGTCATGCTTTCCTGGTAGGCACTGCTGTTGATAAATGACTGAAGAATTGCCATCAGGAAATTTCCATACTGTGCAAGTCCAGCTCCTGCCAGAAGCAGAAGAATTATTTCCAGTAAGGAAAGCGGTACTTTTTTCTGTGCCGGGATCAGACCGCCGGCAATTCTTCTAACTTTATCTCTTCGATAAAAATACAATGCCGGAATCATAGCCAGGATTCCTGTTAAGCCTGTGAGAAAAATCGTGTAATTATAGTATGTCTCTGCCGAATTTTCTGCTGTTCTTGCAAATACTGCCAACGCAGTCCCTGCAACGATCTGCGAAATCACAAAATGGATTCCTGCCGGATATCCTGCCCTCCAGATTTTAGAAACAATATTTTGTTTTCGCAGAGGGCTCAGGCGAAAAAATCTACGATTCCTTCTGCAGAATCAACGATTTTCAGAGGTTCTGCCTGTTTAAGCTCTTCTTCAGTTCCATATCCGAAAGAAACTGCAATGCATTCCAGGCCAGCTTTGCGTGCTCCGTATACATCATGTTCTTTATCTCCAACCATAATAACCTGATCTCTGTGTTTGTCCATATTCAGACGTTTCAGAACATCTTCGATCACTTCTGTCTTGTTTGTTCTTCGACCATTCAATTCGCTTCCGCCGATTTCTGTGAAGTACCGGGTAAGTCCAAAATGATCCAGGATCTGTCTCACATATACTTCCGGTTTAGAGGATGCTACTGCGAGAATATATCCTTTCTTCTCCAACTGTGCCAGCATGTTCTCAATTCCCGGATATACGGCATTTTCAAAGATTCCTGTCACAGAATAGCGTTCTCTGTAAATTTCCACCGCCTGTTTTGCGGTTGCCTCATCAATCTGTGCATATTGCATAAACATCTCCATAAGCGGCGGTCCTATGAAAACCTTCAGTTTCTCAAGGTCCGGTTCAGGCTTTCCAATTCTCTCCAGTGCATACTGAACAGATTTCGTGATACCCTCTCCGGATTCTGTTAATGTTCCATCTAAATCAAACAAAATTACTTTGTACATAGGTTCCTCCTGTCTCAGAAAAATTGATATAATCATCATAAATTATAGCATTGTTTTCCTGAAGCGTCTATGAGGAAAAAATCCGGGGATTCATTTTTATCAGCTTTCCGCCTTGAGAGATAACCAACAATTCTATTTCTTTTACATTTTCATCTTCCGTATCTGGTATGATCCAGTCTCCTTCCCAATGCCAGAGACATTCTGTTTTGTTAAGCCGAAAAGAAAGAATCTGAACAGAGCCCCGGGATATTATCTGAATTCGCGGGGTATGGAAACTATCTGTATTTTGTGTGCAATGAAACTTAACAGCTTCATCTTTTACATGCGTGTATTCAACAGTATCCCCCTGGTTTTCTTTATTCTGAAACACTTTGGAATTACCTGTATTCTTGTTTTCTTTTTCTGTTTTCTTTGCTTTATTTTGTTTCTTCTTATTTTTCTTTTTTGACGGCTTAGGAGTTGGGGGCTGAGTTGATTTGGGTGTTTTTGTCGGCTTCGGATTTTTCGCAGGTTTAGGTGTTGGTACAGGTATTGATGTTGGGGTGGGTTTTTCTGATATCTTAACAGCGGATTCATTATCCGTCCGGGATGTTATCTGCATATTGTTATCTGTCTGAGGTTGAGCGTTCCATGCAGAATTATTATTCCGGGCATTATTACTCTGAACGTTATTATTCTGGGCATTATTATTCTGGACATTATTATTCTGAGAATTATTATCCCACTGAGAATTATTGTTCCATTGACTGCTGTTATTCCAGTCAGTGTTATTCTGCTGTACACCATCCCATTGCTGTATATTATCCTGTGTTCCGTTTTCTATATCAGAATCATACTGATATCCATTGTCCTGGGCCTGATCGTTCTGTACAGGAGTTTCTGATGTGTTGTCTCCAGTCTGCCGGTTATTTTCCCACGTATTCTCCCAATTGCTCTGATTCCACTGCTGTTCCTGCCATTGCCAGCTACTGCTTTCTCCATTTCCTACATCAATATCAAAACCTCCCATCTGCATGGCAGAGATAGTCGAAGTCAGGCACAGGCATAAACATACAAATGTCACAATCCAGAGTCTGTTATGATTTTTCTTCACTCTTAGTCATCTCCTTTTCCCACAATCTCAGATTTCTGCTGACTGTATCGTCTAACATTGTTTCTTTCGACTTATATTCTGTCCATAGTGCCTGACCGGCTTCCTTTTTCCCGGTACGGAACAGGAACATTCCATATTCACCGTATCCGGCTCTGTAAGTTTCATCATAAAGAAGTATTTGCTCATAGTAGAATCCTGCATTTTCATAATTTTCCTGGTACTCACTGTTTACTGCCAGAATCTGTAATATCTTTCTTGACTCCTCTTTTTCAGTGCATTGTTTTTGTAATTTTCGCAGTCCGGTATCTGCCTGTTCACAGATTTTTTCCCTGTCCGCTTTACTGCCGTTTTGAAATTCTTCCTGATAATAAAGGTCTGTAATATCAGTTAGCTCTTCATAAAAATCAAATGTTTTGGAACCGGATACCAGATCAGAACTAAACAGAAGAAAAACAGTTATCACTGCAAAAGCAATACTGCTCCCTGCCAAAACCAACATATTTTTAATTTTACTCTGATTTTGTCTCTTCTGGATTCTGCTTAGTTTTTTCTGTACAGTCTTCATATTTTGATAACGCATTTCCGGTTTCTTCATGCAGCATCTGAAAATAAGCCAGAATAATGACATGTTCCGAATGAATAACAGATAATCTGTTTTTCCACATAAGGCAGATAATGTTTTTCCAAATGTATAAATATCCGTTGCTGCATTTATCTTTCCCTCATATTGTTCCGGCGCAGCAAAACCGGCAGTGCCTGTACATACTTTATGGTGATATTTATATCCGTTTACAGCACCGCCCAGATCAACCAGATATAATCTTCCATTCTCACCCAGCATCAGATTGTCAGGCTTCAGATCTCCATAATAAACCGGTGGTTTCCGACCATGAAAATAGGAGAATACATCTGAAATCTCCATTCCATATTTAACGATTTCATTTATGGAAAAATGTTTTCCGCCTCTTAAATACTCACCCAGAGATTTTCCCCTGACATATTCCATAACAAGGTAACATTTTCGGTTATCTTCTATGTAATCTATCATCTTTGGCAAAGACGGATGCGAAAGTTTCAAAAGCATACGGGCTTCACTTTTGTCGGATACCGGTATTTCTTTTACCGCCCACAAAACGCCCAGTTCCAGGTCTCTGGCAAGGTAAACTTTCCCTCCGCCGCCTTTTCCAACAGGATCCAGAATACAGTAACGCCCTTTTAATACAGTTCCAGATAAATTCACTGGTTCACCTCCTGTTCAATTGTCAAACAGATAAAATCATCAGATTCGCTACTTGCTCATAACCGAATAACTGCTCCGCAGTTTATCTGAGCCAAGCAGATATTCACAATTCGTTTAAAATAAAAATGGAAAATGTGATGAAAGAATTTCATCACGTATAGATTAGATAAATACATGATAGCACATTTCGTTCTTTTTGAAAAGCCCCATTTACAATATATGTAAACAGGGCTTAGTATACCAACAAGTTGATTTATTGATGAATCTTATTTTTACATTCTGTCCGGTGCAGAAAATCCAAGAAGATCGATACATGTCTCCAGAACTTTCTTAGTGAGTTTCAGCAACTGGATGAAGGAAGCTTTCTGTGCTTCGTTCTCTTCGCTGAGGATCTTTGTCTCATGATAGAAGCTGTTGAATGCATTGGATACTTCGTAAATATATGCACAGATCTTATGCGGTGCTTTTTCTTCAAAGGCGTTCTCTACGGTTGCACCAAAACCTGTCAGCTGAAGCATCAGGTTCTTCTGGCTGTCGTTTACAGGATCAAGGATTGTACCTGCTTCAAGGTTGCCGCCCTCTTCTGCAAAACGGTTCAGAATAGATTTGATACGAACGATCGTATAAAGGATATACGGACCTGTATTACCTTCAAATGATGTAAATCTGTCAATATCAAAAATGTAATCCTTGGTAGCCTGATTGGAAAGGTCACCGTATTTGATTGCGGAAAGCCCTACGATCTCTGCAGTTTCTTTCGCATCTTTATCTTTCACGCTGCGATTCTCAACAATCTTGGTAAACATCTCTTCGTTGATGTCTTTAATGAGAGTTTCCAGACGCATAACGCCGCCCTCTCTTGTCTTGAACGGTTTTCCGTCTTTTCCGTTCATGGTACCAAAGCCGATAAAGGAAAGAACGGTATCATCATTCACCAGTTTTGCTTTTCTTGCACAGCGGAAACACTGTACGAAGTGAAGCTCCTGACGTTTGTCTGCCAGATAGCAGATCTCGTCCGGCTTGTACAGTTTCATACGCTGGATGATGGTTGCCAGGTCTGTCGTATCATACAGAGCTGCCCCATCGGATTTTAAGATCATGCACGGCGGGATCTCTTTTGTGTCTGTCTCTTCTTTGACATCAACAACGAGTGCGCCCTGGTCATAATGTGCATAACCATTGTCTTTCAGGTAATCTACCATGTCTGGAATGTACTCCTGTGCATCGGACTCACCCATCCACAGATCGAAATGAACGTCGAGGTTTCCATAGTTCTTTTTCAGATCGGCAACAGAAACGTTCATAATGTGTTTCCAGATCGCACGATATCCTCTTCTGCCCTGCTGCAGCTCTCTCGTTGCCTCGAGTGCACGTTTCTTATAGTCCTCGTCCTCTTTCGATTTGCCGCTTGCGCAAGGATAAATCTCCTCGAGCTCGCTGATCGTAAACGGTGCTTCCTCCGGGTACTCTCCCGTAAAGGACTCATCAAAATAAACAAGCTCCGGATGGCGCTCCTGCAGCTCGGTGATGATCAGTCCCATCTGCAGACCCCAGTCTCCAAGATGAACGTCACCGATCATGTTGTGGCCCATGAAGCGTCCCATACGCTTAATGCTTTCCCCGATGATCGCGGAACGGAGATGGCCGACGTGAAGCGGTTTTGCCACGTTTGCTCCGCCGTAATCTACGATGATGGTTTTCGGATTTTTTGCTTTCTCTACAGAAAGATCTTCGTCGTTCTGCATTTTGGAAAGATAATCTGCCAGAAATTCCGGGTTGATTTTCAGGTTGATGAATCCCGGTTTTACGGCTTCAATTTCACCGATCACGCTGTGATCGGTCACTTTTTCTACAACTGCTTCAGCCAGCTGGATCGGTGCTTTGTGGTATGCTTTTGCAGCTGCCATTGCGCCGTTGCACTGGTATTCGCACAGATCCGGGCGGTTGGAAACGGAAACCCTTGCATAGGACGGGTCCATCTCCGCAGCGGTAAAGGCTTTTACCAGCTCTTCCTGGATAAGATCGATCAGTTTTTTCATAATGTTTCCCTCATTTTCTTCTTTACTGCAGAATCATCTGTTCTGCGTTTTGTTTCCGCGCGCTGCGCCGGGCTTCTTCCTCTTCTTTGATGCCGCTTTTCTGATAACAGTACTGGATGATATCTCTTCTTCGGATGATGCCGATGAAGATTCCCTCGTCATCCACAACTGGAACGAAATTCTGCCGCATGGACATCTCGATCAGGTCCTCGATGTTGCTGTTGATGTTGACGGACTCATAATTCCACCGTTTTGGAACCTGCCAGAGCGGGATATCCTCTGCTTCATGGTAATTCAGCAGATACCGTTCTTTTATGATGCGGAGCAGATCTCCTTCCGTCAGTGTTCCCACGTAGCAGCCCTTTTTGTTCAGTACCGGAACCGCCGTGTATTTATGATATTCGATCTTCTCGATGGCCTGCCGAAGTGAGCAGTCGTCATACAGATAAGCCGTTTCACTTTTCGGTGTGATAAAAAACAAAATATTCATTCGCGTATACTCCTTTTCGTTGGTCATACTCTTGTTTGATTATACCATAAACGAATGTGAAATGTCTTTGAATCTTTCTTATATTTTCATAAACATACCGAATCCGAAACTCGAATGCCTCTTTGCTGCGCCGCAAATTGCGCTTATTTTCCAGTATAACCGACTTTCCGCAAAAAGTAAAGATCTTAAGTTTCATCCGCACACGCCGCACAAAAAATCCGCACGGATCCAGCACCTACGCTGTACCCGCACGGATTTTTCAACTCTTTTTTGTTCTATTCTCTTCGCAGCGCATCGATCGGATTCAGGTTCGCTGCTTTTACCGACGGCAGCAGTCCGAATACGATACCGATCACCATGGAGAAGACCACGGAGAAAATGATTGCCGGAATACTGATCGCCACAGGCGTCTGCGATACCCTCGAAATCACCTGTGCCATGATAATGCCGCCCAGCACGCCGAGCAGTCCGCCGATGCTGGTGAGCACCGCCGCCTCGGTCAGGAACTGGAACAGAATTCTGCGTTTTCTTGCTCCGATCGCCTTTTTCAGGCCGATCTCGCTTGTACGTTCCGTTACAGATACCAGCATAATATTCATAACACCGATACCGCCGACCAGAAGCGAAATGCTCGCGATCCAGATCAGCTGCTGGTTCGTGCTCTGGCCTAACTCCTGCAGACTCTTTGCTTTCTCCAGCAGATCCTCTGCCTGATAGGAAAGAGAATCAGTTGTATTGGTCACGGATTCGTTCATGATATCCGCTGTTGTCTTTCCCACCGTGCTCATATCCTCGGTCGTTTTTGCCATCACAACGGCATTTTCCGGTTCATCATACTGGAATACGATCGGCCAGCAGACATCCGGCATCAGCACCAGCGGATAGGATTCCTGATTGTACGTATAGTAGTCATCTCTGGAATTGATGACCGGCTGGAACGAATCGGCTTTTTTGATCACGCCGATCACCGTGAACGGCTCTCCCATGATCTCGATCGTTTTGCCGACCGGCGACTCATCCGGGAAGAGTGTCAGCACTGCGGTATCGTCGAGGAGGACAACTTTGTGGGTCTTCGAGAAATCGCTCTCCACAAAGCCGCGTCCCTGATAAATCTGATATCCGCACGTCGACAGATAATTTTCATCCACTCCAAGCGCCTTCGCACTGTCCAGTGTTGTGTTTCCTTTTGCGATGCCGCTCACATACGTTCTTTCGGTGTAAAACGATGCATTTTCCACCTGATCCTGCTCGCGGATCCGCTTTTTCTGATCACCGGACAGTTTCGACACGCCGCTTGGCAGTCCGTTGTCCATCCAGTAATCACCGTCGCCCTGCTTTAAGCTGACGGTCACGTTGTTGTTTCCAGCTCCGATCAGGTTCTGTTTGATCTGCTCATTCGTTCCCTTGATCGTGGAGACAATTGAGATGATCGACGCAATTCCGATGATAATACCCAGCATCGTCAGGAAGGAACGCATTTTGTGTGACCAGATTCCCTGAAAGGAAAGTCTTACATTTTCTAACATAATGCGCCTCCTTAACTGTTGTAATAATCCGATGAACTGGATTCCTTCGTGTCTGCGCCTTCCACCACGGTTTTGCCGTACGGAAATGCAATGTAATCCTCTTCGGAAAGACCGCTCTTCACTTCGTAATAACTGCCCCACAGAAGTTTTCCGGTTACCACATTCTGTTTCTTTAATTTATCATTTTCATCCCGGATATAAACGAATTTCTGTCCGTTTTCCTCGCGGATGAATTCTTTGCTGACGTACAGGCCGTTGCCGTTTTCTACATCGTTTCCGACAGTGATTGCAATCTCGATCCAGTCACCGTTTTCAAAACCTTCTCCGCCTTCCGGGATAACGGCTGTGAACGGATAGAAGGAGGCTGGTGTCTCGCTGTACGACATGTAGCTTGTTGTCGGGTACGGAGAAATCTCGGTTACGGTTGCCGCTGCAAAAGCACCCGAAGACCAAGAAGTCACGTTGAGTTCATCGCCGACTTTTACCTGATCGAGATACGTCTCGCTTAAGTAGCCGCGCACGTACAGACCTTCGTTTCCACTGACCTGGATAAAGGCGCTTCCGTCGTTGGACGGGTTTTCTGCATTTCCAACCTTCTTTACCACACCGCTGATCGTCGCTTTTACGGTCTGGGAATCCAGGGATTTCTGCGTATTTTTGACTTTGAGTTCCTCTTCCTTCTGATCCAGCTTCAGATTACGGATCTGGCTTTCTTTTTCGCTGATGGCTTTTTTCAACTCATCTTTTGTGTAGGTCATCTGGGTATCATCACCGGAAGAAGTATTGTTATTTGCGCTGCTTCCTGTGGATGATGTAAAGAGGGACTGTACCGATGCTTTTTCACCGTAGAATACGGTTTTTGCTGTCGTCTGCACTGCTTCCGGTGCATCTTCGCTCTGCGGTTCCGCTTCCGGTTCTGCCGGGGCTTCGGTCGGCGTCGGCGTTTCCGTCGGAACTGGGGTCTCGCTCGGCACCGGAGTTTCTGTTGGAACCGGCTCTGTGGTCGGAATCGGTGTTGTACTTGGTTCCGGGCTGACGGTCGGCTCTGGAGTTACACTCGGTCCCGGCGTAACGCTCGGGGTCGGAGTTACACTTGGTGTCGGGGTAATCGTTCCTTCTTTTACCGCCACATTTGCAGTGCTGACTGCCATGGAAGTACCCTTGTCATTTTTCGCTGTCACTTCTACTATATAGATTCCGGCATCCTCTTTTGTGATGTTTTCTTTTGTGTAAGTATCCTTAAAATCTCCGTCGATTGTCTTTCCGTTGTGTTTCCAGACGTATGTGTAAGTGCCATCCGTTTCGGTGTTTTCCGTGGAATCGTCTGCCTCACCGCTTCCATTTCCGGCTTCACCCGGCTGTGTCACATCGTCCTCGGACGGACTCTCGGTTCTATCATCCGTTTTATCGTCGGCTTTCTCATCCGGCTTCTCTTCGGTATCTTTCTTCTCATTGATTCCGATTTTCAGCTTCAGCTCGCCGCCCTCTGCAACCTCTGTATTTGCAATCGGCGTGGTAATTTTTATTTCCGGTGCATCCGCCGATTCGGATTCTTTCAGACTCAGGACTGCTTCATACGAAGTCTCGTATGCTTTCGCAATCTTCGTTCCATCCTGCTCCCACACGGTTTCCAGCGCCTCTGCGGCTTTGTTTTCCTCATGAATCTCCAGGCGAAACCAGTATCCTTCGCTGTCCTCTTCTTTTTTCGTTCCCTTTTCATCCGCGTATCCTGCCATCTGATTCAGGAATCCGCCTGTCAGGACTGTCCCCGGTGCGCAGAGATAGGTGTATGGGTCTTCCTGCGTTCCTTCTCCTTTGTATGGTTTGGAACCAAATACAAGCTTATTCGTACTGCTGTACAGAACAGCATCCTCGTACGTCGGCTCCGGTTCTGGGGTCGGAATCGGTTCGTCCGGGAAATCCGGATCGATGGGTTCATCTGGAAAATCCGGGAAATCCGGCTCCACCGGATCCAGCGGCGTATCCGCTACCGGTTTTGTCTTTTTCAGCTTTTCCAGTTCTTTTTCACTCTGCTGGATTTTCAGCTTTGTCTGTGCAAGCTGTAACTGCTGCGTTTCCAGATCCAGCTCGATCATGCTGGTATCGTATGTCATCAGCGTGTCTCCGGCATTTACCACATCGCCCTCTTTGACGAGAACCTGGGAAATGGTCTGGCTGTCTGAAAGATAGATGTTCTGGGAAGCCGTCGAGGTGATCTGGCCTTCCATATTCATGCTGTCTTCCCAGTAACCACTCGTAAAGTCACTGACCGGATACACTTTTACGGTCGTCTTCTGCGCCTGGCGGATGCCGTAATAACCGCCGACACTGACACCGCCCACGGCAACTGCGGTCACAACTGCAATCACGACTTTCTTTGCGGCTTTTCCTTTTTTCATGTTTCGGCCACCTCCTTCGATTTCATCATTCCGTCGCGGATCTCCACGGTGCGCTGTGCCATCGATGCGATCTCCGCGTCATGCGTAATCATCAAGATGCTGACGCCCTCGTCGTTCAGGCTCTGGAACAGCTCCATGACCTGCTCGCCGGAATGGGAATCGAGTGCTCCCGTCGGCTCATCAGCCAGCAGAATTTTCGGATGGTTGACAATTGCCCGTGCAATCGCCACACGCTGTTTCTGTCCACCGGAAAGCTGCGTCGGCTTAAAATCCATGCGATCGCCAAGTCCTACGCGCTCGAGGGCAATCGCCGCACGCTCTCTTCTCTCTTTTTTCGGTACACCTGCATAGGTTAACGGCAGACATACGTTTTCCATCGCGCTCTGTCTTGAAAGAAGCTGAAAGTTCTGAAAAACAAACCCGATTTTCTGCAGGCGGATATCGGACATCTGATTGTCACTGCATTTGCTGATATCCTGTCCGTCGAGGATCAACCGTCCGCTCGTCGCCTGGTCGAGGCAGCCGACAATATTCATCAGTGTTGTTTTTCCGGAACCGGAAGGACCCATGATCGCAACGTACTCGCCTTCTTCCATGGAGAAGTTGATGTTTTTCAGAACCGGAACCGGGATTTTGCCCTGCATATATTCTTTACAGATATTCTCTAATTCCAGAATCACGGCTGCACCTCCCCGTCATCTGCTGATCCGGCTTCCTGTGTGTCTGCCGGTTCTGCATCACCATTGTCGGCGCCGCCGATCACGTTCGTTGTATCTTCCTCACCGCTGTACTCTGCGCCGTCCATGGTATTGTCAACCATGCCGTTTTCATCCTGCTTCATACCGTCGTCGACCATTCCATCGTCGTTGTCAAGCATACCGTCATCCTCGCCGCCGGCCGGATTGCTCTGTCCCAGTGATCCGTCGGTGCTGACTACGGTCTTCATCCCTTCTTCCAGACCGTCCTCCGGGAAGGTGATTGCATCATCTTCTGCAAGGCCGTCGGTGATCTGATATTCCATCATGTTTTCATCGTACGTTCCAAGCGTTACGCTTCGTTTTTCCAGTTTGCCTTTTCCATTATCGGCCCAGACGTAAGGATTGCTGTCGACATCGTTGATAAAGGAGTCAGACAGCCAGATTCCTGTTTTGACTTCCTGCTGGCCGACATCCGGCTCTACGTAAACGTGCTGGCCGAGCATCAGACCATTCGTTCCGGCAAGCTGTACATAGAACGGATAGGAGCTCGACTGTGTCATGCCATCGCCGGAACTGCTGTACATGTTGTTATTGCCGGTCTTTGCATTTTCCCGATCAATCTTTGTCACGGTTCCGGTCCAGGTCTGATTCTCATCTACACGAGAATGCACGATCACCTGGCTTCCTTCCGTAATCGAACCGTCGCTCATATTCTGTTCATTGATCTGGCCTTTTACACGGAAATTTCCCGTTGCAAGAACAGTCAGGAAGGAATTGTCGGAGCTGTCACCGGAGTAAGCGCCGGCGCTGCTGTCATCGTTGTTGATTGATTTTACGACACCGGCGATTTCACTGATCACGGTCGCATTGGTGATGTTATCGTTTAATTTATCAATCTCCGCCTGTTTTGATTTTCCTTCATATTCTTTTTTCTTTAAATCCAGCTCCGCTTCCTGAATTTCCAGTGTGATGCTTGCCTGCTGGTCTTTTGATGCCTGCTTTTTGTCTTTGTAAAGCTGGTTGATATTGGTATTCATACTTGAAAGTTCATTGTTTATGCGTTCCAGATCCAGCTGCGCCTGCTCGAGGTCACTCTGGAATTTCTCGGTATCGTAGGAGAACAGCGGTGTTCCGACCTGAACCTCCTGACCGACTTCCACATAAACTTCCTTTACCGTTTTCTCGCTGTTTTTCTCTACCTTCCAGGTATTTTCCGACTCCACAACACCGGCATAGCGGTTTTCCATTCCATTTCCAGTTCCCAGATTGGTCAGGGCTTTTACAGTATTGACATAGACGACGTTATCGTCCTCTTTTGTACCGTTTCCAAGGAAATGCCATGTCACTCCCCCTCCGGCTGCCGCCAGCACTGCGACTGCACACACAATCGCGATTACTTTTTTCTTCATACGCTTCCTCCCACTTTTCTATTTTACAAATTAATTTTCTGCTTTCCCAAGTTAGTTCTATCGTATCACATTTTGTTTTTTGTTTTCTTACTTTTTCCTTTATTCTTTGAGATTCTTTTAACATCTCCACATGAAAATCGGCATCAAAATTTACATTTGTTAAGGTTGTAAATAATGAATTTTCTATAAAAGTTACTATACTCTTATCTGAAAATAGATTTTTGTTTTTGTCATTAAAAACCTGCCTCCGTGTTTATGACGGAAAGCAGGTTTTCTTTCGAATCTGTTAGATTTTATTTTTTATGCTACAAGTTTCATCTCCCGCAGAATGCGGTATACGAGATAACAGATCAGCGCTGCACAGACCAGTTTGAACAGAAGCGGAACGACGGCGAACACGATTTTAAATCCAAGCCAGATCACGCCGATCGGGAGAAGAATAGTGGCGCATGCGCCGAGGACTTTTCCTCCAAATTTCAGCAGCAGTCCGACGATCCCAAATAAAATTCCAATTCCGCAGAGCAGACCAAAACAGGTTGCCAGCATGACTAATGTAACTAACATCGTGATCCCTCCTTGTCTTTTTCTCTATGTGTTCCACTTGCTGTGGATGTTTCCGTATCTTTCTT
>ENA-OPDH01001014-OPDH01001014.1-human-gut-metagenome-genome-assembly--contig:-NODE-1014-length-21224-cov-3.582550_pt1 | contig 21224 bp, 13 predicted proteins | sample MGYA00241260_ERZ501500 | MGnify/ENA primary metagenome ERZ501500 (study PRJEB25962, sample SAMEA2042519) | human gut metagenome | biome: human gut; feature: human-associated habitat; material: faeces...
TCCTTCAAACGCTGATGGTCAAAGTTCCAGACTTAGAAACACAGCAATCCATATCCGGAATTCTGAAATCTTTGGATGATAAAATCGCCGCAAATAGAAAGATAAATGATAATTTAGAGCAGCAGGCTCAGGCAATTTTTCGGCAAGAATTGCTTCAAAACGGAGAATTGCCCCCAAATTGGACAACTGGCAGCCTTCTTGATATTGCAGACTATCTTAATGGGCTGGCTATGCAAAAGTTCCGCCCAGTTGATGACGAGAGAGGATTGCCAGTTCTCAAAATTAAGGAGCTACGCCAAGGCTTTTGTGATTATAGCAGTGAGCTTTGCTCTCCAAACATCAAACCTGAATTCATTGTCCACGATGGTGATGTGATTTTTTCTTGGTCGGGTAGCCTGCTTGTGGATTTATGGTGTGGAGGTACTTGTGGCCTCAACCAGCATCTATTCAAAGTGACATCCGTCAAATATCCTAAGTGGTTTTACTATACTTGGACAGCACATCATCTTGCTCGGTTTGTTGCAATTGCCGCCGATAAAGCCACAACTATGGGTCATATTAAGCGTGAAGATCTGGCAAAAGCAGAGGTGATCATTCCCGATGTAGCTTCTATGGAGCGTATTGGCGGCGTGCTACAACCGATTTACGATCTTGTAATTAACCAACGCATAGAAAACAGAAAGCTATCTATGCTGCGGGATTCTCTTTTGCCCAAACTAATGTCCGGCGAACTGGATGTATCCGCCATCGAGATTTAAGCCGCTAAATTATCATTTATGCGGTTGTTAAGGTCGATTTTCGCATCTATCGCTTCAAAGATTAATGTGATTTTTCGCTGATCTTCTATGCTGGGGTAGTGTATTGGCATACGCTTAAAATCTTTGAGAACTATTCTGGGTATAGCAGATCCAGAGCCGTAGTTGTCTCGTACATCTTTTTTTACCGCTGGCGATTTCAGCGTATAATACAAAAATTCAGAGGTGATAATTTCAGGATTTACCCTCAGAATCGCAATTGATGAAAGAAGTGCAGGCCGCTCTGGTTGCTTATAAATAACGATATCCTCAAAATACCTTGCACCATCTTTTCCAACAAGAACATCGCCTATGTTGGGGACACATCCTTGTTTTTCGAGTTTTGAATAGTCCTCACTTGATATCCTCTTACAAGTCGAAAAGTCAAAGCCATATTCTGCAAAGTCTTTGACAGATGCCATATATTCGCCATTTTCGACACTCGGGGGACTGTTATGAGCACCATCAGTAACAAGCAAGCAGACATCGTCAATCGTAGAAACATACCACTCAGATTTCATACCCAATCGCCCCCAGCTTCTTGCGGATTTCATCCTCCAGCTCGTGGGACTTCTTGAACATCTCCGAAAGTTCAGAGGTTAAACGGGTCATCTTCTCCTCGAAGGGTTCGCCGTCATCCTCAACTTCTTCGATGCCCACATATCGGCCCGGAGTCAGGATAAAGTCCTGCTTTTCAATCGTCTGAAGGTCTGCCACAGCACAGAAGCCCTTTACATCTTCCAAGGTCCCTTCCTGAAAAGCCTCAAAGGTATCTGCTAATTTTTGAATGTCCTCATCGGTAAAATCTCTGTGTTTCTTATCGACCATATGTCCCATCTTTCTGGCGTCGATAAAAAGCGTCTTGCCTTTTTGCTTTTTATTCTTGCTGATAAACCAGAGGGTGACGGGAATGGTCACACTATAAAAAAGCTGCGTCGGCAGAGCCACGATTCCCTCCACAAGGTCAGCTTGAATGATGCGCTTTCTGATTTCCCCCTCACCGCTTGTTTGAGTGGACAGCGCACCATTTGCAAGAACAAGACCTATCTTGCCGTTGGGGGCGAGGTGGTGGATCATATGTTGAATCCACGCATAGTTGGCGTTACCGGCAGGGGGCGTACCAAACTGCCAACGCACATCGTGCTTCAACTTTTCCTGTCCCCAGTTGGAGAGATTAAACGGCGGATTTGCCATAATAAAATCTGCTTTGAGCGTAGGGTGGAGGTCATTAAAGAAAGTGTCTGCCTGATACGGCCCGAAGTTGGCGTCGATACCACGGATCGCCATATTCATCTTTGCCATCTTCCAAGTATCGGCGTTTGACTCTTGCCCATAGACTGAGATCTTCCCCCGGTTTCCTCGATGTGCTTCTATGAAATCGGCTGACTGAACGAACATACCGCCAGAACCACAGCAGGGATCGTACACACGGCAATTTTCGTAAGGCTTTAGAATTGCAACAATCGTTTTAACGATACTTTCCGGCGTGTAGAACTCGCCGCCCTTAACACCTTCGTATGCAGCAAACTGCTGAATGCAATACTGATATGTTTTTCCAAGCAGATCCTTGTTTTCTTTGGTATCGCTCATATCCATATTGGTAAACAGGTCAACCACATCGCCCAAAACACGCTTGTCCAAATCTGGGCTTGCATAGTTTTTAGGCAGCACATTTTTCAGGCTTTTGTTCTCTGCTTCAATAGCCCGCATTGCATTGTCGATGAGTGTGCCAATTTCAGGGGTGTGAGCAGCAGAAGCAATCTTGCTCCACCGTGCATCCTCCGGTACGAAGAAAATGTTATCTTCGGCGTAGGCATCACGGTCATCTTCGAAGCCGTCGCCCTCAGCGACAAGCTCCTGATAACGCTTTTCAAACGCATTGGATATGTAGCGCAGGAAAATAAGTCCTACGATCACTTTTCGGTATTCTGCTGCGGGGATATGTCCCCAAAGGACACACGCAGCGTCCCAGATTTGTTTTTCAAAGCCGATTGTGGCGTTGTTTCCGTTAGCCATAGAATGAATCCCTTCCTACGTTATTTTTTCGCATTGCATTGGAGCGTGCGATAAATCAAACCAACACTTCCCATTTTCCGTATCTCTTACCGCTTTCTCGGCGGATATAGTTTTTATTTTGCAGCGACTTCATAATTCGCTTTACACTTCTGATTGATTTGTCGGTGATGTCTGCAAGCTCCTGCTGCTTGATGGTTGGATTTTTCTTTATTAAATCCAACACAGCCAATTCTTCTAAAGTGCAGTCCAAAGTGCCAAATTGGCACTTTGGAATTTGCTGTTTGGCACTTTGGGAATTGCTTTCCTCCACATAATCAATGTGCATATAGCGGTTCTTCAGCTCGTAATCCGTGCCCAAAAGGAGATTGCCGAAGAACATCTCCAAGAACTTTGTGGTGGAGTGAACACCCTTTTGCAGATTCGTATAGTTCGCTCGGACCAAGGCGTTGCGGAAGTACCACGAATTCTTTTCAAAGGCGTCGTTGTTTACACGAAAGCCGAAGGTTTTCATATATTTGATCATAAAGACGGCGGTGGCACGGGTGTTTCCCTCGCCGAAGGGATGGATCTGCCAAATGTCGGAGGCGAATTTCGCCAGGTGCTTCACCGCCGCATCTACGGACAGGCCCTCATAGGAGAACTGTTTTTCAGTGGCAAAATCGTAATCCAGCGTATCCTTGATACTATTCCAGTCCGCATAGATTACGGTGTCGCCGTTCAACACCCACTCTTTCTTGGTGATGTTGTACTGACGAATCTGCCCGGCGTGACTGAACACGCCTTCAAACAGTCTGCGGTGGATGGAGAGCCATTCGGCAGGCGAGAATTGGAAGGCTTTTTCGCCCAACAACTTTGCGATCCTTGCAGAGACAATGTCCGCTTCTTTGGTTTCGTTCTCTATTTCGGTGCGGGTGGTGCGCTGCTCATAATAGCTATGAATGCGCTGCTGGGCTTCATCAATAGTGATTTTACCCTCGATGTGATCCTTGGCCGTATCCAGCAGATAGGCAGAGGTGTTCAGCCCGTCCACCGCCTGCAAGCCGATGGCGGTCTGCCACGCCTCGCTTTTTTCGGCTCGGTCGGGTTCACCCTGCTTGATATATTCTTCCAGTTCAAATTGCCAATTCTGATCGGGCATATCTGCACCTCATTCCTTGCTCAAATCTTCCGCCTCGAAGGTCGTGTACCCCTCGTAATAATAGCTTTGGTCGATGCCACTCAAATAGACTTCCCGGCTGTTTATCTCGTCGGACAGCGCCGCCTTCAGCAGCACCTTGATCTCCACATCCTTGATGGGGCTGCGCTCCATTGCAAGGAGATAATCCTCTTTATCCACCTTGCTCCAGTCCATGACCTTACCAATTTCGGTTTTCAGGATATGGTCAAGCCAAATGCGGGGGCTGCGCCCATTGCCCTCCCGAAAGGGATGGGCAATATTCATTTCCACATATTTTTCGATGATCTCGTCAAAAGTGGACTGCGGCATCTTGTCGATGTTGGCTAGTACCGCCTCCAGATAGATCAGCGGTGCAAAGCGGAAATTGCCCTTCGCCAGATTCACCGTGCGCAGCTCACCGGCGAAGTCGTAAATATCTTCAAACAGATATTTGTGAATTGCCTGCAAGGTCGAGAATTTACCTGCTGGCAGGGCATCAAGCACGCCGTTTTCAAACAGTTCTACCGCCTTTTTCTTGCTGATGCGTTCTTCTTCACGGGCAAGATCGGCGGAGCTTGTCAGCCCCAATTTATTTTCCAGTGCCATATCGCACCTCCAAAATAATTACTTATCCGCCGCCACGCCGGACTTCATCCAAGCGTCTACTTCACTGACCTTGAATTTCCAAAGGCGGCCTATTTTCGCAGCGGGCATATTTCTTTTCTCTATCCAAGCGAGCACCGTATCACGGCTGACGCCGAGGTATTCGCAAATCTCTTTCATTGAGTACCAGCGTTCGATGGTCAGTTCCATTAAAATGTCCTCACTTTCAGGCAGTTTCCGATAGCTATAATTATACAATTTAAGTATATCACAGCGATGCCGATTTATCAAGGATTATTACGGATTTACGAGGGATTCAGAAGAAAATCTTATAATTAAAAGTGAAAGGTTTCCCCGCTCAGTTTACTGATTTGAGCGGAGAAACCTTTTTTGCTACATATCTCTTTTTTCGGAAACGCCCCCACAAATGGTCTTGCAATTTTGAGAATAAGTGAGGACGGAAAATTTTTTGAGAAATTTCCCGAAAACACCCCCACAAACGGCGCCCCTTATTCAGAGTAAGTGAAGGGAGAAATATTTTTGTGGGGAATTTTGAAAAGTACCCTGCCAAATGGTACCCCTTATTCAGAGTAAGTAGGAGGGTCCTTTTGAAAAATCGAGGGGACTTTTCAAATTACTTTGCCAAAATCTAGAAAAAGTTCCCAATTGGTTAGTAGGAAGGCCCTGAAAAATTTCCTTTAAAATCCTATTTGTTATTTGCCAGAAAAGTTCCCAGTTGATTAGTGGGAGGGGCGCTTAAAAATTTTCTTCAAAATTCTTTTTATTTTTGGCGGAAAAATTCCCAATTAAGTAGTAGAGGGGTTCGCAGAAAAATTCTCAAAAGTTTTTTCGTTCAAATCCGAAAAAATTTCCCAGTTGGTTAGTAGATAGGCTTTCAAAGGAAATTTTCAAAATTCCTTCGTACAAATCGAAAAATTTTTCCCAGTTGATTAGTGAGGGGGTTAAAAAACAGCCCTTCTCGCTGGCTACCTATTGAGGGGACTGTCTCCCTGTGCACCTTGAAAATTGAATCGCCGCCTCCAAAGGATATGCTTCCGGCAAGTGACGCCACGACTTCCCGAAACAGGAACGAGCGCACCGAAGAAGCGATACGCCGTGGTGAGACTCCGGGGCAGGAACGATGCGGATGAGCGGCAGCAAGTAAAAATCACCGCAGAAATGCGGTTTCAGAACAGACAAAGGAGGTTCAAGCCTATGAAGAAAGGAGAGCTCAGAGAGCTTTATCAGATGATGTTTCCGGAATACCCGGACATTGTGACCGTCAAAGAGCTTCGGGAGATGCTGGGCATCAGCCGCAAGCTGGCCTACAAGCTGATCGACTATGGGTACATCCACGCCGTGAAGGTCGGAACGACGCTGAAGATCCCGAAAATCAGCGTCATCAACTATGTGATGGAGAAGGAGGTGAAGAAAGTTGGATGAGATCAAGCGCCTGACACCCGCCCAAAGGGCACGCTGCAACCGGCTGATCCGGCGGCTGTGCGCCAACTACGACGGTGGCAACTGTCTGCCGTTGGACGATGGCGAAGGCTGCGTGTGCGTGCAGACGATTTCCTATTCGCTGCTGTGCAAGTACTTCCGGCGGGCGGTTCTGCCCGCCGACAAGGCACTCTATGCCGACATTTACCGGCAGCGCACACGGCTCTGCGACCGATGCGGAAAGCCCTTTGCACCCGGTAGCAACCGGCAGAAGTACTGCCCGGAATGCGGCCGCTCCATCCGGCGCATGCAGAAGGCAGACTCCGCCAGACGGCGGCGCAGCTGGGCATCGGGAACCTCTATGCGGTCAAAGCCAACGTCTTTCTCTACCTCAAAAGCTGTCCGAAACAGTTCGACGTGATTTTCTCGGACGCCCCCTACGATCTGGAGGGCAGCGAGCAGGTCGTAAGGCTGGTGCTCGAAAACGACCTGCTGCGTCCCGAAGGCGTGCTGATTTTCGAACATTCGAAGAAGATGGACTTCTCCGCATATCCGGAATTCTGGCAGCAAAGGAGCTACGGGAGCGTGCAGTTCTCCTTCTTCCGGAAACCTTAAGCGTCGGGACCGGGATTCGGCGTCAGCCCCCCCCCGCGGCTGTCCGGCCCTCTTGGCGGCACGGGCAAAACAGGTGCCGGGCATCCGTTGTCGCCGCATCGCCCCTTTTAGCGAAAAAATCCGGCTCCCCGGCGGCCGGCACGTCCCAACATACTTGCAGACAAGCGATTTCATACGCCCCGCCGGCGGGACAACGCAAAAATCGGCAACATCCCCGCATAGGGGAGCTGCCCGCAAAAATCCGCCCTATCTTCCGCCCGGCACCCCTGCAAACGAAAAAACCTGCAACTCCAAGTTGCAGGTTTTTCATTTGCCGACTCCGGTCGGCTAGCGGTGCGTAGGGGACTCGAACCCCTGACCCCGTGCGTGACAGGCACGTATTCTAACCAGCTGAACTAACGCACCATTCCGGTTATTGCGAATGCAAAGATAGTGTAATTTTTTTAATCGGCAAATGCTTTCGGGGATTTTTCGAAAAAAGAAAACCGCACAGATTCATAACTCACTGTCTGTCAGAAGTGATTATTGCATGAAAAAGTTTGCTTTTTTGCCTGCGCAGGCCGCAGGGAGGCCGCGGCGGCGGAACCGCCCAGCCCCGCAGGTTCCGGTCTCGGCGCCGCCGGACGGGAAATAAGTATTTTTGCTGTAGGCGGCCCGCCCTATTTCCGCTATTTTTGCAACATTTTGCTCTCTCCTGCCCGTTCGCTGCCGTTTTGCTGTTTCTTTTTTTCACAGATCACAAGGATGAGTGCCAGCATTCCTCCCATCAGGCTGCACCAACTGCCAGCCGTCCGTCCGGGCGCATGGTACACAAGAACAATTTTGTGCTCGCCTGATGGGATTTTTGCGCCGAGAAATGCCGTGTTTGCGCGGAACAGCAGTGTTTCTTTCCCATCCACTTTCAGCACAAAATTTTCATCGTATGGAATGCTGGTGATGAGGTATCCGTCTCTTTCCGCGGAAACCACGCCTGTGATGCCGTCGCCGCCGTATGTTGCTGTTGTTCCGCCAATCAGGGTAACCGCCTGACTGTACAGCTGCTCCGTTTTTTCCAACGGCTGTGCCATACCAGTCCATGTCTCAAAATTTTTCAGGATATAATGGCCTTTTCCCATCCGAATGAATACGGTTCCATCTTCTTTCATCGTTACAAGATAGTTAAACTGTGTATTCCCATTGGCATACGTATGGTTGATGCCGGTCAGGCGGTTGGTCTGGCCGTTGATGCGGATAAACATATCATGACTCGCTTTCTGATTCTCCACCTCGAAAGAAACGGCGAGCAGCGTTGCTCCCTCTGCGGCACCCGGCAGCGTTGCTGAGACGGTCACGGATTTTTTCGTCTCAATCTCATATCCGTCCGCTGTCTTCTGAATGCGCAGATCTTCCTGATCGGTCTCTGGAATTTCAAGGTTTACTTTCTGAAAACAACTGTGAAACAGGGGTCCTACAGAACCATTCTTTGTATCTGAATCTGCAGCGGCTCTGAAATTATCCACAGATTTCGCCGATTTTTCCTGATCCGTGATTGCCGCTGTTGTCTTCCGCATTTCCTGATCCGGGATCACGGCTGCCGTCTCCAGTATTTCCTGGTTCTGCGGATAAGGTAACGATTTGTATTCCGTCTCGGAAACCACCTGGTCTGTCACGTAGGCAACCGGCGCTGCGGATATGGCACGATAAACCTGAAAGTCCCCGTAATCCCGGTACAGTTCATACCCTTCCGGCCGTGTTTCTGCCAGAATGTACTTCACGCCCATGAGCTGGCAGAACAGCGGATCATCGGAGACGGTCTGCATCATGCGGTTGCGGAAGGCTTCATTAATCCCATACGTCTCGTCCCGGAATTTCTTATATTCTGCATTGTATGCCGAGGAATAAATCGTCGAAACATTCTGTCCAATATCCCAGATCCGGTTGACGTTCGCAAGGTTCTGTCCGCCGTCTCCATACTGCTCCATACGGTACCAGCCGGGATCCTCCGCGCGGATCTCACGGATTGCCGCTGCAATCTTGCTGTCCGTCAGAGCTTCATACGTTTTGCGCGGGATCATCACATGCTTTTCCTGATTGATTGCTTTTCCGGCAAATGCAAGAATCACAGCACTAAAGACGAGCGGCAGAAACGGAAGCTCTCTGCCCCGCAGCCGTTTTTTTGCCGGAAACCACCGCCATGCCAGATAGCACGCAGTCACACAAATCACATCCAGTATGCCGAGATGCCAGTATGGTTCAAAGTATGTCTCTTGCTTTGCATTCCACATCAGAATCAGAACTATGAGGTACGGAAGCAATTCTCGCAGCTCTGTCATGACTTTGCGCTTAAAATTCCCGGTGCTTCGATTTTTTCCACACTCCCGCTTCCGGACAAGCTGGTTTTCCACATAAAGCCCGACTTCTGCACAGAGGACCGGAAGAAACGGGATGAATACTTTATCTTTGCTGTACAGGCCGCCGTTCAGCAGATAGCCGAACAGGGGAATACAAAAGAATACCAGCAAAAGGAAGGACAACAGTTTCTCACGCAACCGGCTCTTTCCGATCGCTCTGCCCAAAAGCGCCACCCCCGCAAATGCGGAGAGGCCAATGCCGTACGGCGTGTAGCAGAGACGCAGGATCAGAAACTGCGGTTTCCACATCGCCGGATCGGTAAAAAGTCCTGCGATGCCGCCCGCTGCGGTGCCGCGTCCGCCCTCGCCGCTGCCGCCGAACAAGGCGGCAGCCGATGGGATCAGCAGAATACCGGAAAGAAGGATTCCTGCGAGGACCGGAAGCGCAAAGCGGATTGCTGCGCCAAAAAAGCTCCGCAAACCCACCAAGGTTTCACCCGTTCCGGCAGATTTTTCACCTGCCCTCTGCTTTTTCTCTGCCCCGGCCTTTTGATTCCGCGACACTTTTCGATTCTCCTGTTCCGCTTCATACGCAGCATTTTCTGTACCGCATTTCAAATACTCCGTCACCGCATACGCCGTGAGCGCAAGCAGCCCGCCGACCGAAAAATAAAAGCTGGTCAGAATCATCCCAAGAACGGAAAGAATCAGCAGACCGCTCTTTCTCTTCTGAAAATGGCGGTCCACGCCCAGCAGAGCCAGCAGCAGAAACGGCATATAATTGACAAACATAAGCTGATTATAGGAATGATACAGAAGTGCGGTAGAACACGTAAAGAAAAGTGATGTAAAAAGACAGTTGCCGTAATGCAGACCCTTTTTGCTGATCCATCGATAAAAAAGCACTGCATCCGCCGCATACAGCAGCGCGGAGGAACCCATCACCCACAGGTCCATCGGGATGAACGGGAAAAGGTAGGATAACAGCACGGTCGGACTCAGCAGTCCGTAGTAGGCAAAATGGTAAATATTCTGACCTCCTCCCAGATTCCATGCGAAATCCGGGAAGAGGTTTCCGGTCGCGTAAAACCGCTTCCGGAAGTAATCGGCAAGGGTGCTGTGCTGGCTGATCCAGTCAATCGAGGAGCCGAATACGCCGTATTGCAGGACGAACAGCCGGCACAACAGCAAAGAAAAGAAAAACAGACCAGCCGCCGTAAAATCCTTTCCGGTAAGACCTTCCAAGAAGCCGTTCCGCCGTCCTTTCGGCTGACCTTTCTTTTTCCGTGATTTCTCCGGCTCTCTTATTTCCTTTAAGATTTCCTTTTTCATGCCCGGATTTCTCCTCTTTCAGAAGCATGGCGTTTGTCGGCATACTCTGGAAAATACACGTTTTTCTTTTCTGCCGTATGGGCATCTTTTCTTCTCTTTGCAGCACTCTCCTGCTTTTTCACCGGCTGCACACTGTGCATCTTGACCGTCTCTTCACTCGTCTCCTTTAAGAGATAGATCGGACGGTGCTTTGTTTCAAGATATGTCTTGGAAAGATAAATGCCTACAATGCCCGTGCAGAAAAGCTGTACACCGCTCACCAGAAAAAGGATGCATGCCATCGACGGCCAGCCCGCAACGGGATCGCCAAACAGCAGCGTTCTTCCGATGATGAACACGATCAGAATCATAGAAATCAGGAAAAAAAGCACGCCCATGACAGATGCAAGTGACAGCGGGGCTACGGAAAAGCCTGTGATGCCGTCGACCGAGTACGCGAGGAGCTTTCGAAGCGGCCACTTCGACGTCCCGGCGCAGCGGTCCTCGTGCTCAAATTCCAGCCATTCTGTGTGAAAACCGACCCATCCGAAAATCCCTTTGGAAAAGCGGTTGTACTCACTCATTTCCAGCACGGCATCCACCATTTTGCGGCTCATCAGACGGTAGTCCCGTGCACCGCTTACAATCTCTGTTCTGGAAAGGCGGTTGATCACACCGTAGAAGGCATTTGATAAGAAGGATTTGATTTTTCCCTCGCCCTCCCGTGAACTGCGGCGTGCCGCTACACAGTCACAGGTGCCGCTCTGCAGCATCGCGTACATTTTCGGAAGAAGGGACGGCGGATCCTGAAGGTCGACATCCATCACCGTTACGTAATCGCCTTTGGCCGCCTGCAGTCCGGCGTACATGGCTGCCTCTTTTCCGAAATTTCTCGAAAACGAGAGGTAACGGCAGCGCATATCCTTCTGCGCAAGCCGGCGCATCTCAAACAGGCTGTGATCCTTCGAGCCGTCGTCAACAAAGATCAGCTCGAACTGAACCTTCTGCTGTTCTTCCATCTCATCCATCTGACGTACCATCGTCTCGTAGTAAACCGGAATTGCTTCCTCTTCGTTGTAGCATGGTATGATAATACTGATTGTCTCCATTTTTTTCCTCCCGGGGATTACATACTCTCTCAGAATCCTTCTGCAGATCCTTCCTGCTGCAATCCCGCTTCTGTCTCATTCTTATGCAAGTCAGGTTTTTGTGGCTGTTTCTCCCGCTGCAGAATCCTCGCCTGCCTCCGGGAAACGCAGGATGACTTTAAACAGATCGCCGTCTGCCGCAAGCTCCATGCGGCCGCCCATGTTGGCCGTGTAGCTTGATGCAATCGCAAGGCCAAGGCCGTGCCCCTCGCTCGTCCGTGATTCGTCGCCGCGCACAAAGCGTTCCATCATTTCCTCCGCTTCAAAATTCATCTCATAGGCGGAAATGTTTTTCATCGTCACGAAAATCTCCCCGTTTTTCTTCCCTGCATCAATGTAAACTCTCGTTCCGCCCAGGCTGTATTTCAGGATATTTTCCACGAGATTCTGTATCACGCGGTACATTTTCCCATTATCCCCAAGGAACGGCAGTGGCTCTTCTCCGAGTGCCGTGCGGAACGACAGACTGCTCTGCGCAATCGCATCGTCCATATCGGCGAGGGTCTGCTCGATCAACCGTTTCATATCCATTTTTTCCATCTGGAATTTTTCGGTTCCGCTTGTCGATTTGGAGAGCTCGAAGAGGCTTTGGATCATCTCCTTTAGCTGTTCCTGTTTCACAGAAATCACCTCGACGTAATCCTGTGCCGCCGGTGTCAGATCCTCTTTTTTCAGAAGATCCGTATAGCCGACCATCGAGGTGAGCGGGGTTTTCAGATCGTGCGATACATTGGTAATCAGGTCAATTTTGAGACGCTCCGCCTGCATCTGTTTTTCTACGCTCTTCTGCATAGCGCTCTCAATATTTTCCAGCTCTGCAAACGCCGGATACAGCAGGGATTTTTCGGATATTTCATGGATCCGGCTTTCCATGCTGCCTTCTGCCATCGTATGGATCTGTTCCATCAAAAGGCCCATCTCCCGGTTCAGGCGACTGCGGTATGTTTTCCAGGCAAACAGAATTAAAATCAGCGTGGTCAGCCCAAGAAGAATGACAGACAGTACCTCGCCATCCATTCCGTTTATCAGTCCGGTGATCGTAATCACGATTAGAAGTTCCGCAATCAGTGCCACACGGAACGGCCATTTACTCTGACCGGCAAGCTGCCGTTCCAGGCTGGTCCGATCTCTGTAACGCTTCCTTTCTCTGCAAAAAAAGGACATTTCTCTCAGTTGTTTCTTTTCATAGCGACAGACAAGAATGCCGGCACTGAGAAGGAAAACGCCACAGATTCCAAAAAACAGAAGACCTGTCTGCACACACTCTATTACAGTACCCCATTCGGCAACAATGCGGTATCTGGCATAGCTGTGCCGGAGCGGCTGAAGCCATCCGAAAAAAGCAAATCCTCCGACAAGAACCAGAAGCTCATTCGGCACCTTTTCGGATTTTTTCAGAAACAGCTGCTCTTTCTCTGCTTCCGCAGCGGCTCTTGCCTCAAACTGCATCTGCCGGGATTTTTCTATTTCATCTGTCTCGGACTTATCTGCGGCTGCCCCTTCGCTGCTTTTTGCTGTTTTTCCCGCTTTTTCCGGTTCACTGCCGGCAAAAGCAGTCATTTTCGAGTTCCCGGTATTTTTTCGGAATTTCCATACCAGATACAAGGCTGCGGCTATGCCCAAAACGCCGACTACCGTCACTCCAATGCCGATACCCCATTCGATATTGCGCCACATTCCCCATTCGAATTCACTGGCCCATTTCCGCAGAAGCTTTCCGCACAAAATCAGTACCATAGAAAGATCGAGAAGCATCCACAGCAGGATGCGTTTTTCAGTTTCCGTCAATTTTTTCAATTTTGTATCCAATTCCCCACACCACCTTTAAATATTTTGGATTTTTCGGCGTAATTTCGATTTTCTCACGAATGCGCCGGATATGAACCATGACGGTATTTTCTACGCTGTAAGCATCCTCCTGCCAGACCTGGCTGTAGATTTCTTCGGCCGAGAATACGTAGCCGGGATGCTCCATCAAAAGCTCCATAATTTTGTACTCGGTTGCAGTCAGGCGGACGGGTTCACCGTCCACCAGGAGTTCTTTGGTGTTTCGGTTCAGCAGCAGACCGCCGTTTTTCAGGATATCCTGGCTTTGTGTGGTTCCGTTTGCGGCGCCTAAGGAGAAGTAACGGCGGAGCTGGGATTTGACACGGGCCATGAGTTCGGCGGTATTATACGGCTTTGTCACGTAATCATCGGCGCCCATCGAAAGTCCGATGACTTTGTCGCTCTCTTCGGTTTTCGCGGAAAGCATGATAATCGGGATGTTGTTTTTTTCTCTTATTTTCATCAGGGCGGAAAGACCGTTCATTTTGGGCATCATGACATCGAGCAGGATCAGATGGATCTGTTCGGTCATGAGGATGTCGAGTGCCTCCATGCCGTTGTAGGCTTTTTTTACCCTGTAGCCTTCCAGTTCTAATAGTTTGCCGAGAGATCTTACGATTTCCCGGTCGTCGTCTACGACTAATATGTTGTATTGGCTCATCTCGTTTTTCCCCTCTTGGTTCTATGGTGTTTATCATAGCAGAAAAAACGGAGATTCTTTGGATAAAAAACTGACATTTTTCTTAAAATGTAATCCCCCATTACGTTTTCCTGCTTTTTTTACAAAAAAAACACTGATTGGTAGAGTTGTAAGCTGGTGTAAAAAAATAAAAACAAACGCATATAAATTAGTAAAAATGCCTGCCATAGCACCTGAAAATGTGGAAAAAGATAAAAAAAGTCAATATAAGTGGACAAAATACACAATATCAAACGGGGATTTTATTTGATATAGTGTAAATATCACAAATAAGCAAAGAAAATGCGTAATAAAAACGCACAAAACAACGGAAAGGATGGGGAGTATGGCGAAGGAAAAAATGAAAAAGAAAAAAGGGCAGAAAATCGCCCCCGCAATTTTATGGAAACAGCGCTGGCTGCTTGTGATGTCAGTACCATTTGTAATCTGGCTGATTATCTTCAAGTACATTCCGCTGTGGGGATGGACCATGGCATTTCAGGAGGTAAAACCGGCAACGTTCGCACTTCCGATCTGGGAGAGAACCTGGGTTGGATTTAAGAACTTTACAGATGCATTTAAAGACCGTCTGTTCACACAGACATTAATCAACACATTGGGAGTAAGCTTCCTTGACATCGCGGTTGGAACGATCGCAGCAATCGCATTTGCGGTTCTTCTGAACGAGATGTTCTTTATGAAGTTCAAAAAAGTAACGCAGACCATTTCTTATCTGCCGCACTTTGTATCCTGGGTTATCATTGCAAGTATTGCAAAGAATATTTTCAACGACGGCGGTGTTGTTGACAGTATCTTCGGCAAGAACCTGCACCTGATGAGTTCCAACTCACCGCTTATCTGGGTAACCATTATCCTGATTAACTGCTGGAAAGAGGTTGGCTGGAACGCAATTATTTATCTGTCCGCCATGGCAGGTATTGATCCTGGTCTTTACGAGGCCGCTGATATGGACGGTGCAAGCCGTCTGCAGAAGATCTGGCACATCACTCTGCCGGGTATCCGACCGACCATCATCGTACTGCTGATTATGAGCATCGGTGGCGCCCTGAACGTAGGGATGGAGCGTCAGATGCTTCTTAGTAACCCGCTGGTTGAGGATCACACGATGGTACTTTCCTGGTTCTCTTATAAGAGAGGTATCGGAAACAGCAACTACGGTCTTGGTACCGCAATCGGTGTATTCCAGTCTGCAGTCAGCGTTACCCTGCTGCTGATCGCCAATAAGATTGCCGGTCTGGTAGGCGAAGATAAACTTATGTAGGAGGACGCGAATATGAACAAGAAAGCAAAAAAATTTGACTACGTACTGGCGGTAATCTTCGTATTCCTCGTCATCATCACCATTTATCCGTTCCTGAACGTACTGGCGATTTCGTTCAACGATTCTACGGATACCATTAAGAATGTAAACTTCATCATTCCGAGAAAGTTTACATTAAGCAACTATAAATATGTATTTAAAGACGGCGGCATTGCAATGCCGGCTGTGATTTCTGTAACAAGAACCATCATCGGAACAATCGTAGGTATTGTATGTACCTCGATGGTTGCTTACACATTAAGCCGCAGAGACTTCGTACTCCGTAAACCATTCCAGCTGCTGTTTGTCATCACAATGTATGTCAGCGGCGGTATGATTCCGGAATACCTTCTGATTATCCGTACCTTAAAGCTGGGCAATAACTTCATGGTATACATTCTGCCTGGTCTGATGTGGGTTTATAATATGATTCTGGTTCGCTCTTATATCGACGGACTGCCGATGGCTCTGCAGGAGGCAGCAAAGCTCGACGGAGCAAACGATTTTCAGATCTGGTATAAAGTCGTTATGCCGCTTTGTAAACCGGTTATCGCAACCGTAGGTCTGTACTATGCAGTAGGACAGTGGAACTCCTTCATGGATACTTACCTGTATGCGAAAAAACTCCCGACTCTGCAGTACAAACTGTATGAGATTATGAACCAGGCGACCATGAAAATGGACGTTCATGCAGGAACCAATGTACAGACGGCCGTAACACCAATGTCCGTACGTATGGCCGTAACGATTGTAGCAACTGTGCCGATCGTTATTGTATATCCGTTCCTTCAGAAATACTTTATCGGCGGTATGACACTTGGTTCTGTTAAAGACTGATAAAAAACAGTATTAAAAAATTTTTAGAAAAAGATGATGTTTATTCCTGCCAGGCGAAAGCAAGAGTGCAGGATGACATAAACCATTTTAAGGAGGGCTTTTATGAAAAGAAAAGTAGTATCACTCATGTTAGTATCTGCTATGGTGGCCGGAATGCTCGCAGGATGCGGTTCCGACAGTGGCAGCAGCAAGGGAGGATCCAGCACAGAGACTGGATCAGCGGCAGAGGCAAGTTCTTCAGGCGAGACAGCAGATGATGCAGATGACAAATCTCCGATTACCTTTGAGTATTTTAACGCTGATGGTAAAAACGGCAACTGGGATAACCCGGTAGCAAAAGCAATCACAGAGGCAACAGGCGTTACACTGGATGTTTCCTATCCGGTAGCATCCCAGGGTGATGCAAAAGAAGATATTGCGCTGATGATCGCAAATGATGAGTATCCGGACATGATTTATGCAAAAGGCTCAGCAACGGATTTGTATCAGGCAGGCGCGCTGATTGATATGACAGACCTGATTGAAAAATATGGTCCAAACATCAAAAAAATGTACGGAGCAGAGATGGAAAAACTGAAATGGAGCCAGGATGATCCTGGAATCTATCAGCTTTCCTACGCAGGTGTAAACCAGAAAACCCTGACAACAGGCGGAAGCTGCCAGATTCAGTGGGCTGCATTAAAAGAGAACGATTATAAATATCCGAAGACACTGGATGAGTATGAAAAAATGATCAAGAGCTATCTTGCAGCACATCCAAAAACAGAAGATGGTCTGGATATGATCGGTATCACCATGAGTGCTTCTGACTGGCACTGGATGATTACCCTTGGAAACCCGGCAGGACTGATCGCTGATGCATCCCCGGATAATGGACAGTGGATCATTGACGACGAGTACAACGTACATTACAAACATGTAACAGATGAAGAGAAAGAATACTTCAAATGGCTGTGCCGTATGTACAACGAAGGTATCCTGGATCCGAACTTTGCAACGCAGACAGATGATGACTATATTGCAAAAGTTGCCAGCGGCCGTGTTGTTGCCATCACCGATGCTGAGTGGCATTACAGCCAGTGCGAAGCTACTCTGGTAGCAGATGGAAAAGTAGATCAGACTTATGTTGGACTTCCTGTAACCTTAAGAGAAGATCAGGTAGAAAAAGCCCTTCTGTATCAGGGAACTACCGTTGGCTGGGGTATTGGAATTACCAAGAGCTGTGAAGATCCGGTTCGTGCCATCAAATTCCTTGACTATCTGTGCTCCGATGAAGGACAGATCCTGTATCACTGGGGTATTGAAGGCGAGAACTACTTCCTCGATGATAACGGACAGCCATATCGTACCGATGAAGAAGTTGCAAAAGCTCAGTCTGATCCGGATTATGCAAAGAATACCGGTATTGACAACTACACTGGATTCCCGATCTACGGAACAGGTTCCTACTCTGAAGACGGATTCCCATACACTCCAACTACCAAAGAGTCTGTTATTGCAAACTACAATACAGCAGAAAAAGAAGGATGCGAAGCGATGGGATTTGAGATGCTGACCGACATGTTTGCACAGCCGGAAGAGTTCGATCTTCTTCCATACTCTGCACTGTGGGCATATCAGCAGCCACAGGAACTTGCTGAGAAACAGACAATTCTGGACGAAATTGCTTGGCCGGGACTTGTTAAATGCGTAACTGGTACCGAAGATGAGTTTGATGGAAACTGGGAGAGCATGGTACAGGAGCTGACAGACAATGGTCTGGCAGATGCAGAAGAAGCTATGACAGAGTTCCTTGCTACCAAACTTGTTGATGTAGAGTAAGTAAAGCAAAAACATAAGGTTTTGCCGTTGAACGGAAGGCGGCACAAAAACATGGTCTGATATTATTAAATGTCAGGCCATGTTTTTAAATACAGCGACAGTAATGGGAAATGTGAAACATTGTAAAAAGATAACAGTATATGGAAAATCTGCAAACAATTTCATGAGACAAAATCATAGGGAGGTTTTTGAAAAATGACAGAAAAGAAGGAGTTTCAGGTAAACAAAAACACACCGTTCTGGGATGCATCACTGACGGATCAGGAAAGAATCGACTGGCTGTTAAAAGAAATGACGGTCGAAGAAAAACTGGGATACCTCGCCAGCTCTTCCCCGGATCTGCCGCGCCTTGGCATCCCGGGAGTCTCTGTGGGCGGTGAGGCGGCACACGGCGTTGAGGGCAGAAACGATCAGAACGGTCTTGGAAAACCGGATGTGACAACATCCTTCCCGCAGCCGATCGGTATGAGTGCATCCTGGGACCCGGAGCTGATCAGACAGGCCGGTGAAATAACAGGAACCGAGGCGCGCGTCGTATGGCACCGCCATGAGGGCCATGGACTCAGCAGATGGGCTCCGACCGTTGATCTTGAGCGCGATCCGAGATGGGGAAGAAACGAAGAAGGTTACGGAGAGGATCCTGTGCTGACCGGAAAAATGGCCGGTGCTTATATCCGGGGAATGCAGGGCGATGATCCGAAGTATCTGCGCTGTGCAGCGACCTTAAAGCATTTCTATGGAAACAATACGGAGGTCGGCCGCGGATGGAAAAATTCTTCCATTGACCCGCGGAACAAATATGAGCTGTATTTGGAGCCATTCCGCAGATGTATTGAGGATGGCGGCGCAGAGGGCATTATGACGGCATATAACAAGATCAACGGAACGATCGGTATCCTGAATCCGGAAGTGACCGATATTCTGAAAAAACAGTACGGTCTCCGTCACGTTGTCAGCGACGGCGGTGCGATGGGACTTGTCGTGAATCTGCATCACTATTTCGGACAGCATGCGGAGACGATCGCAACGGCGCTGAAAGCCGGTGTGGATGCCATGTCTGACGATCCGCGTATGGTAGAGCAGGCGGCACGCGAGGCATATGAGCTTGGCATTCTGAAGGAAGAGGATATGGACCGCTCCATTCGCTGTATGATGGAGACGAAGCTTCGTCTCGGTGTTTATGATCGGGAAAACCTGAATCCGTATGACCGTGTGACCGAGGACGATATCGATTCCCCGAAGGCACGTGAAATCTGTAAAGAGCTGAGCCGTGAATCGATCGTGCTTCTGAAAAATGAGAACGGGGCGCTGCCGCTTGACAAAGCTCTGAAAGCAGAAGATATTGCCATTGTCGGACCGCTTGGTGATGCATGGTATCAGGACTGGTACGGCGGAACGGCACCATACCGCACAACCTTCCTGCAGGGGATGGAAGTACTGAAGCAGGAGAACATTACATTCGCGGATGGTCTGGATCGCGTTGTTTTCCGCTGTGATGGAAAAGGTCTTGCCGTAGCAGAAGACGGAACACTTCAGATGGCAGATGAGCCAGATGTGTTTATCAAGGAATACTGGGGTGAGGGAAGCTATACGTTCAAGAGTGTCCGTACCGGAAAATACCTCGGTGCAAGACTCTCAGAGTCGCAGGGAGAAAAGCCGAAAATGGGACAGATTGCGGCAGACCGGGAGGAAGCCTTCGACTGGTTTGTGATGGAGATTTTCCACGTGGAGCCGCAGGAGGATGGCAGCGTTGTGCTGACCAACCGTTTCCATTACCCGGTTTATAAGGATGCGGAGGGATTTTTCTCCTTCGAGCAGACGGAGGGAATTCCGATTACGATGGAGGTTGTCGAAAACGGAATTGAAAAAGCAGTTGCTGCAGTCCGGGGCAAAAAGCAGGTTTTACTTGCACTCGGCTGTAACTCCGTGATCAATGCGAAAGAGGAGATCGACCGCAACACACTGGAGCTGCCAGAGGAGCAGGAGATGCTGCTTGACCGGATCGCAGAGGCCAATCCGAATACCGTTCTGGTGCTGTTTACGAATTATCCGTACACACTTCAGAAAGCGATGGAAAAACTGCCGGCGATCATCATGTCTGCAACGGGAAGCCAGGATATGGGAAGCGCAATGGCAGAGGCTGTGCTTGGAACCTATGCACCGGCCGGCCGTCTGAATATGACCTGGTATGAGAGTATCGATCAGCTGCCGGACATTGACGATTACGACATCATCAAAGGAAAAAGAACGTACCGCTATTTCGACGGGAAGGTATTGTATCCATTCGGCTATGGCCTGACGTATACCACATTTGCGTATCAGAACTATAAGGTTTCCTTAAAAGACGACCGTCTGCTGCAGATCTCTCTCGATGTGAGAAATACGGGCGATACCGCAAGCGACGAGGTCGTCCAGATCTACGGTTCCGCTCTGGAATCCTGCGTGAAGAAACCAATCTGCCAGCTGCTTGATTTTGTTCGTGTGAAAAACATTGCCCCGGGCGAGACGAGACACGTTGCACTGGAAATCCCGGTAGAGGAGCTTCGCTTCTACGATGTCATCAGCCGCAGACTGATGGTAGAAGAGGGAACGTATGAAATCTATGCAGGCGCATCCTGCAAGGATAAAGCCGTTTCCACAGAAATCTTTATTCCGGGCGGAAAAAGGGGAGTACGCGATCTGAGTGCATTTACCGCGGCAGACCACTATGATGATTACGAAAATATGTATCTGACGGAAGGCCACTTCAATTTCAAGGCAGTCCGCGTGCAGGATGAGACGAAAGACGGCGTTCTCGTTTACCGTGACTGTGATCTTTCCGATGCTGCTGTTCTGGCACTTCATGTGAAGAGTGAACGCGGCGGCAGTGTGGAAGCCTTTGTGGACGGTGTTTCAATGGGAAGCTTTACCGGTGACACAAGAACCTGTGAGTTCCGCAGCGCCCCGAAACTGGACCGCTATGCGGAGAAAGAAGTAAAAGAGCGCAACCGGTACCGCGAGCCGGTTTATGAGGATGTTGAAATTTCCCTCGCAGACAGACCGCAGACGGACGGCGCATCTGAGATCCGTCTCGTCCTGAAGGGAGATATGCGGATCTGCTATCTGCGTGTGCTGAAAAATAAGAGCACAGGAAAAATTCAGATGGGCGTAGCAAACTAACCAGATAATGTATTGTCTGAAAAAAGTATTGACAAATTGCGTGAATATGAATAAAATGTTCTTGTAAAAACAAAATACGGAGATCTTCAGGGCAGGGTGTGATTCCCTACCGGCGGTATAGTCCGCGACCCGCTTTGGCGGCTGATCTGGTGAAATTCCGGAACCGA
>ENA-OPDH01001015-OPDH01001015.1-human-gut-metagenome-genome-assembly--contig:-NODE-1015-length-21218-cov-3.486368_pt1 | contig 21218 bp, 19 predicted proteins | sample MGYA00241260_ERZ501500 | MGnify/ENA primary metagenome ERZ501500 (study PRJEB25962, sample SAMEA2042519) | human gut metagenome | biome: human gut; feature: human-associated habitat; material: faeces...
CGTTAAGAACGATGGCAAGAGCATGGGCATGCTGATCGAAAAGTACATCGGCAAGCTCGGCCGCAAGCTGTTTCTGCTGTTCTGCTGGCTGTTCTGCCTGATCGTCATCGCGGCGTTCGCCGACATGGTCGCCGGCACGTTCAACGCCTACACCGTGGTCGACGGCGTGACGCAGCTTGCTGACGCCGCGCAGACCAACGGCGCAGCCGGTATGGTGTCCATCATGTTCATGGTGTTCGCCGTCGTCTTCGGCCTTGTGCAGAAGAAGCTGAACCTCTCGGGCTGGAAGGAAGCCGTGCTCGGCATCCTCTGCATCGTTGCCTCGTTCGCCGTCGGCATGAACTGCCCGCTCATCTTCGGCAAGGCGACCTGGAGCTACATCACGTTCGTCTACATCTTCTTCGCCGCCGTTCTCCCGATGTGGCTTTTGAAGCAGCCGCGCGACTACATGACCACCTTCATGTTCATCTGCATGATCGCGGGCGCGGTCGTCGGCCTTCTCGTTGCGCATCCGACGATGAACCTCCCCGTCTTCACGGGCTTCAACAATGAAAAGCTCGGCACGATGTTCCCCATCCTGTTCGTCACCGTCGCCTGCGGCGCGGTGTCCGGCTTCCACAGCCTCGTCTCCTCCGGCACGTCGTCCAAGACGGTCGAAAACGAGAAGGACATGCTCAAGGTCGGCTACGGCGCGATGATCCTCGAGAGCCTGCTTGCCGTGCTCGCGCTCTGCGTGGCCGGTGCGGCCGCCGCGGCGGACGGCACTCCCGCCGCCGGTACCCCGTTCCAGATCTTCAGCCGCGGCGTTGCGGGCTTCTTCGAGATGTTCGGCGTGCCGAACTACGCCGCCACGGTCTTTATGACGATGTGCGTCTCCGCCCTCGCCCTCACGAGCCTTGACGCCGTCGCGCGTATCGCGCGCATGAGCTTCCAGGAGCTTTTCAGCGTGGACGACATGACCCACGCCGAGCCCTGGCGCAAGCTCCTGTGCAACACGTATTTCTCCACGGTGCTGACGCTCGTGCTCGGCTACGTGCTCACGAAGATCGGCTACTCCAACATCTGGCCGCTGTTCGGCTCAGCGAACCAGCTGCTCTCCGCGCTCGTGCTCATCACGCTGTGCGTCTTCCTCAAGGTCACGGGCCGCAGCAACAAGATGCTCTTCCCGCCGCTCGTCATCATGCTTTGCGTCACGTTCACGGCGCTTGTCCAGCGCCTGATGGCCATGGTGAGCGCCATCCAAAATGCCGCTGCCGTCACCATCCCCGCGGGCGAGACGACCTGGGGCGCGGTGTTTATCGCCAACGGCTTGCAGCTCATTATCGCGGTGCTGCTCATCGTGCTCGGCGCGACCATCGTCGTGAACTCGATGAGAAGCTACGTCGCCAGCAAGCACAACAGCGAGGCCAAGGTCTAATTTTGAAAAATGTGCAAAAAAGGAGGCTTCCCGTCGGGAAGCCTCTTTTTTTGCTTTGTTACCAGCTCGCGACCGTGCCGTCGCATCTCGGTTCGGTGCCCGCGGCGTAAACGCCGTTTTCGCACTTCCAGATGATCTCGCCGCGGCCCATGGCCGTGCGGTCGTTGACGATCTCGACCTCGTGCCCCATTGCTCGCAGCTGCTCGGCGATCACCTCGCCCGCCTCGCGCTCGATCTGGAGCTTTTTGCCGCCGATCCACTGGATGCGCGGCGCGTCAAGCGCCTCCTGCGGGTTCATGGCGTAATCGATGGTGCTCGTCAGCACCTCGACCTGCCCCTGCGGCTGCATGAACGCGCCCATCACGCCGAACGGGCCGACGGCCTCGCCGTCCTTGAGCAGAAAGCCCGGGATGATCGTGTGGTAGGACTTCTTTCCACCCTCCAAATAGTTATCGCTCTTCGGGTCGAGGGAGAAGTTCGCGCCGCGGTCCTGAAGCGAGATGCCCGTGCCGGGGATGGCGATGCCCGCGCCAAAGCCGCAGTAGTTGCTTTGGATAAGCGAGACCATGTTGCCCTCTGCGTCCGCGGTGCAGAGGTAGATCGTGCCGCCGCAGTGCGGGTCGCCCGCTTTGGGCTCGAGCGCCTTGTCTGTGATAAGCGCGCGGCGGGCGGCAAGATAGTCGGGCGAGAGCAGCTCGCTGACCTTTGTTTTCATATAGCGCGGGTCGGCGACGTAGGTCTTCGTGTCGGCAAAGGCGAGCTTGATGGCCTCCATGACCTTGTGATAGTAATCCGCATCCTCGCGCTGTGCGGGGAAGGAAAGTCCGTTCAGCATACCGAGCGCCATCAGCACCGTGATGCCGTGGCCGTTGGGCGGGATCTCGCAGACGGTGTAGCCGCGGTAGTCCTGCGTGATGGGCTCGACCCATTCGGGGTGGTAGTTCTTGAAGTCGTCCTCGCAGAAGTAGCCGCCCGTGGCGCGCGAATGGGCGACGATCTTCTCCATCAGCTCGCCGCGGTAATAGCTCTCGCAGTTCGTCTCGACGAGGGAGCGCATCGTGTCGGCATAGGCGGGGAAACGGAAGACGTCGCCCGCGCGGTACGGCGAGCCGTCCGGCTTCATAAAGCTCTTCCACCAGTATTCATAGGGGGCGGGGTCCTGCGCCATGACCCTGGCGATGCGCCTGCTGTCGCGCGCCCAGAGCTTGCCGACATTGACGGGCACGGCATAGCCGTTTTCGGCGTAGGAAATGGCGGGGGCGAAGAGCTCGGAGAGCGGCTTTGTGCCAAAGCGCGCATTGAGCGCCGCCCAGCCCGCGGGCGCGCCCGGGACCATCGTGGGGAGCCAGCCTTCCTCGGGCACCTCGGAAAAGCCTTTTGCGCGAACCTCGTCCGCGCTCAGCGCCATCGGCGCAACGCCGCTGGCGTTCAAGCCGTAGAGCTTTTTCTCCTTCTCGATCCACACGAGCGCGAAACAGTCGGACCCAAGGCCGTTGCCCGTCGGCTCGAGCAGCGGCATCGCGCCGGCCATGGCGACGGCGGCATCGACGGCGTTGCCGCCATTTTTCAGCACGTCGAGGCCGACCTGTGCGCCGAGGGGAACGGACGTGCAGCACACGCCGTTTTTGGCGTAGACCACGTTGCGGCGGGAAGAATATCGGTAAGTTAACGGATCAAAATTCGGCATGATCGTTCTCACTTTCGTCGTTTTTTCCCAGTATAGCGGTCCGCGCGCAAAAGCGCAAGAAAAAGACGCTGTGCGGCGCGGACAGAGCAGCGTGACGGAACCATACGGAAAGCTGGATATTCGCCCTGCAAAAGGGCGATAAATTTACGCTTTCCCGCTTGACATCCTATAAAAATGCATTATAATACAATCAACTTCATCATCAATGCCTCCTTTGGCACCGGCCGGGGAGAAAAGGCATCCATGACTGAGCCGTAGGTATTCCGGGCGACCGGATAAGGCTGGGTCGTGGGTGCTGTTACTTTTTTATAGAGAAAAGGAGAACGATATGAACATCAAGCCCTTTGCTGTGGAAGAATGGATGAACGAGTACGAGGTGGGTGCGCTATACAACATCGCCGAGACATGCGTCGACTCCGTTTCGCTCGACGAGCTTTTCGAGCTCACGGGCGAGAACAAGGAGGACTTTTTGAAGGACTTCTGTGCCCAGCGCTTGACCTATGGCAATATCTGGGGCAGCGAAGCGCTGCGCAGCGGCATTTCCAAGCTCTATCACACGATCAAAGCCGACGAGGTCGTGCTCACGCACGGCGCGGCAGGCGCGAACCATCATGTGTTCTGCTCGCTCATTTCCGCGGGCGACCGTGTGGTCAGCATCATGCCGACCTATCAGCAGCTCTACTCCATCCCCGAGGCCATCGGCGCGGACGTCGCCATCATGCACCTAAAGCAGGAAAACGACTATCTCCCCGACCTGAATGAACTCAAGAGCCTCGTCACGCCCGAGACGAAAATGATCTGCATCAACAACCCCAACAACCCCACCGGCGCGCTGATGAGTAAGGAGCTGCTGGGGAGCATCGTGGAGATCGCCCGCGGCGTGGGCGCGTACATCCTCTGTGACGAGGTCTACCGCCACCTGACGCAGGAGGACGAGTGGTGCGAATCCATCGTCGACCTGTACGAAAAGGGCATCTCGGTCAGCAGCATGTCCAAGGTCTTCTCGCTCGCGGGCCTTCGCATGGGCTGGATCGCCACGCATGATGAAGCGGCGCGCAAGGCGTTCCTGTCGCACCGCGACTACAATTTAATTAGCTGCGGCATGTTCGACGATGCGATCGCGTCCATCGCCCTGCGCCACAGCGACGTGATGCTCAAGCGCAATCAGCGCATCGTGCGCGAGAACCTCGCCATCCTCGATGACTGGATCAAGGAAAATCCGCACTTTTTCTACACCAAGCCCAAAGCCGGTACGACCGCGCTCGTTTACTACGATTTCGATATCCCCTCCTACGAGTTTTGTAAGCGCATGTACCACGAGACCGGTGCGTTCGTCACGCCGGGCGACTGCTTCGAGCAGCCCCACAGCATGCGCGTCGGCTACGCCTGCGACGTCAACACGCTCAGAGACGGCCTTGCCGCGGTGACGAAGTTTGCCGCGACGCTGTGAGCGGCGAAAACACGCGATAAATGAAAGAAATCCGTCCGGTCATCGACCGGACGGATTTTTGACTTGTAAGGGGTTCACGCCTTGGCCCTGTTCCCGCGCATGAAGTGCAGAATAAGGCCGATGGCCGCGCCGATAAGCGTCGGGCAGATCCAGCCGAGACCGAGGTCGGCAAACGGTAGGTACTGCTGACCGAACGCCTTGATGGCCGGACCGTGGATGGCGTTGAACACGCTCTCGGGCAGCGCGATGATCAGATCGTAAACGGCAGCGATGAGCGTGAAGCCGATCGTCCAGCAGTACACCGTGCGGTCGTGGCCGAAGAATTTACCGAGCAGCGCCAGCGCAATGAGCGCGATGGAGAGCGGATAGAGGAACATCAGCACCGGCAGCGAATAGCTGATGATGGCGCTGAGGCCGAGGTTCGCAAACAGCAGCGACACGAGGCTGAAAATGATTGCCCAGATGCGGTACTTTGGCCCGTCGGGGAAGAGCGCGCTGAACGTCTCGGCGCAGCTCGTGATGAGACCGACGGCGGTCTTGAGGCACGCGAGCGTCACCGTGGCGGCGAGGATGAAGAGACCGGCGGAGCCGAGGTAGTGCTGTGCGATCTGCGCGAGCGCCGTGCCGCCGTTCTCGCTGGCTTCAAGCACGCCGCGGCTCTGCGTGCCGGCGATCGTGACGGCGATGTAGATGAACGCCATCAGAAGGCTGCTGAAAATGCCCGCGCGGACGGTGCTCCCCGCCACAGCGGTGGGATCGTCCACGCCGAGGTCACGGATGACCTGCACGACGATGATGCCGAAGGCAAGACTCGCCAGCGCGTCCATGGTGTTGTACCCTTCGAGGAAACCAGCGAAAAACGGCTGGGACGCATAGTCGCCGAGCGGCTCGACATCCGCGATGGCCGCACTCGGAGAGAGGAGCGCGACGACGATCAGAATGGCGAGGAAGACGAGAAAGCAGGGGTTCAGAATTTTGCCGACCCAGGTCAGGATCTTGCCCGGGCGCAGTGCGAAAAAGAGCGCCGCGGCGAAAAACGCTACCGAGAAGAGCAGCAGGTACAGTGTGTTACTGCCATTTTGCGGAAGCACCTGCTCAAGTCCCACGGTGAATGACGTCGTCGCGCAGCGGGGAATGGCGAAAAACGGCCCAATGGTCAGATACAGCGCGCAGGTGAAGAACATCGCGTAGGGGCGGTTGACCTTGCTGCTCAGGTCAAAAAGACCGTTGGAGCGGCTGATGCCGAGCGCGGCCACGCCGAGCAGCGGCAGGCCCACGCCCGTGATGAGAAGCCCCAGAATGGCCTGCCAAACGTTGGAACCGGCCATCTGGCCGAGGTGCACGGGGAAAATAAGGTTACCTGCGCCAAAAAACAGGCCGAAGAGCATGCTGGCAACATAGGTGTATTCCTTGACGGTGAGCTTGCGTTTCATGGTAAAAAATTTCCTTTCATGGCGGTGGGGCAAAAATGCCCCGTCCTGAATGATTCGGGTAACAAAAAAACCGGTCTGTTCCCGCGCTCTGACATTGCAAGGGGATACTCCCATGCTTGTGGAACATTCCACAAGTGCTTTGCCAGATCAATGGAGCATACCGGATCCATGCTGCCGATCATTGCAGGCAGCGAATCAAACCGAGCCTTGGAAAATGAGGTCGATCAAACCGCTGCCGACTGCTTCGACGACATAGATTCGGACGAATGCCCCTCTACGCCAACGATCAGTCGCCAGCTTACTCCAAAATTGACATTTTTGGACGTAACCATGGTGTTCAAACGATCGCCTCCTTTGCTGCGGAAATTGGCATCATTATACCACGACATTACATTTTGTCAAGTATCAATGAGAAAATGGTATGTTAAAATCGGAAGCGAAAAATTGGGCCGATGGATGAAGCTTCATTCGGGCCACGCAACGAAGCATGCGGCGCGATAATGCGCCAACTTGCGGTAAAGGCGCGAAAACAGACTGCTTTCGCACCTTTTCGGTAAATAAAAAGATCAGAACACCACGACGAGCAGCATCTTGAACTGCTCCTGACCGTACACCGCGTGCGGGTGACGCGCGGGCATGACGATGGATTCGCCCTCGTGCAGGATGTGCTCGACGCCGTCGATCGTGATCCTGCCCACGCCGTCGAGGCAGGTGACCATCGCGTCGCCGCCGGATTCGTGGGTGCTGATCTCCTCACCCTTGTCAAACGAGAAGAGCGTGACGCTCATGTGCTCGTTCTGCGCCAGCGTGCGGCTGACGACCTGACCGGACTGATAGGCGACCTGATCGCGCAGGGTCAGAACCTCTGCCTTGCTGATATTTTTCATACCGTCCATGATAGTTTTCCTCCTGTTGAAACGCGCGGCGTTTACCGCCGCGCGTGATATGACTTCCTTATCATGCCCTTTTTGCGGAAAAAGGCAACGATTATTTTGCTTTGTGCGCCAGCACGCAGTACCACTCGGTGTTTTCGATATCGAACGCGCCGAACTGCACGGGGAAGGCCTTGACCTGAATGTCCTGATAGCCGAGCTGCGTGAGCTTGTCGAGCAGTAATTTCTGCGGCACGGGGTGGTAGAGCTCCTTAAAACGCTCTTTTTGGAAGATTTTGTTATCGCGCTCGAAGGTGTAGACAAGATTGAAGACAATGGAGCCGTCGGATAAATGGTCCCAGACCTGCATGAGGTTCACGCGGTCGCCGTTTGGCAGAAAGGCGGGATTGTAGCAGTAAAAACGCTTTTTCTGCCCCACGATACGGTCCCAGTTGCGAAGGTCGAAGTAGAGGCAGCCTCCGGGCTCCACGAGCGCGTCCATCTGCTCCAAAACGCCGGTGATCTCGTTGTTTGTCACGTAGGCAAGCGAGTTGCCGGTGCTCATCACGCAGTCGAAGCTGCGGTCAAAATGAGACGTCAGGTCGCGGAAATCGCTCTGCCGCAGGTCGATGGCGATGCCACGCTCGTCCGCCTTTTTGCGGCAGCGCGCGAGCATGCTGCCGCTCAAATCGGAGCCGTACAGCGAGACGCCGAGCTGCCCGAGCGGCAGCGTGAGCGAGCCCGTCCCGATGCTCACATCGAGCGCCGAGCGAATGGGCCTGCCGTCGAAAACGGTCTGCCAGTGGGAGAGGGTCTGTGCATCCTTTTTCGGGGAGTCGAAGAGGTCGTAGATGTCGGTGCGGTCGTAGACGCTGGCCATAGTGAATGTTCCTCCTGACAAAATATTGGATCGCGCCCTGCGCTCAGCGCTTTTTGCGCTGGGACGAGGACGGAACGCCCATTTCCGCGCGGTACTTGGCGACGGCGCGGCGGCTGACCTCGATGCCGAGAGCCGAGAGCGCCAGACGAAGCGCCTCGTCCGAGAGCGGCGCGGCCGGGTCCTCTGCGCGAATGAGGCTTTGCAGCCGCTGCTTGACCGCGTGGGACGAGACTGCCGCGTCGGGGCGGATCGCCGTGGTGAAAAAGCTGCGCACGGGGATGATCCTGCCCTGGAACTGAATGTATTTATTCTGCGCCGCACGGCTCACGGTGGAGGTGCTGACGCCCATTTTTTCGGAAAGCTGCTGCATCGTCACGGGCAGCAGTGCCTCGCCGCCACAGAAAAAGCCGTGCTGCTCGCGCCCGATGAGCGTGAGCATCTGTACGAGCGTGTCGCAGCGGGTGTGGACGCCCTTGATGAGGGCCTGTGCTTCGGAGAGCTTTTCTTTCACGTAGCGCTGGACCTCGGGGTCGTCGCTCGTGTTCATCAGCGCGGCGTATTCGGCGTTGACGGACAGGCGCGGCAGAATGCGCTCGTTGAGCTCGATGACGAGCTGGCCCTGCTGCACGGAAAATTCCGCGTCGGGGGCGACATAGGCGATCTGCTCGCTGCCGGCAAAGCTGCGCGAGGGGATCGGGTTGAGCGCGAGCACCTTGGAAGCGGCGGCCTTGGCTTCACCGACGCTGACGCCGAGCAGGGCGGCAAGCCCAGAAAAGTCGCGCTTGCCGAGCAGTTCGAGCCCATCGCGCGCGATCTTCAGCGCCAGCGGGTCGAGCGAGCGGCCCTGCGCAAGCTGGAGTGTCAGGCATTCCGACAGATTCCGCGCGCCGACGCCCGGCGAGTCGAGCATCTGCACGGCAAACAGCGCCTGCTCGAGCGAGAAGAGCGGGATGTCGAATTCGCGGGACAGCTCCTCAAGCGGGCAGTCAAGATAGCCGCGCTCGTCGAGGCAGTCGATCAAAAAGCGGCACAGGCGCAGAAGCTCGTCGTCGACGAGCTTCATCTGCCCGATCTGCTCGGTCAGGTGGTCGCGGAACGTTTTTTCGCGCGTCAAAAAGGCGGTGAAGTCCTGCACATCCTCCATACCGGAGGAGGTGACGCCGCGCCACGAGTCCGTCTCGCGAACCTCGAGCGGTTCACGCTCGGCGGGAGCGGCCTCGCTGGGGAGCTCGGTCTCGTAATAGGTGGGGGACTGTACGTCGAGCAGCGGGTTTGAGAGCGCGACTTCCTGCACGTATTCGGTAAGCTCCGGCGCGGAGAGCTGCAAACAGTCGAGCGACTGGCGCATCGTCTGCGTCAGCACGAGCTTTTGGCTCAGCGTCTGCCTCTGTTCAAGCTGCATGATAGATTCCCTCCCCAAATGATGCTCATTCAATAAATTAAAGTATAGCAGTTTTCGCCTTTTTTCGCAACACACAGATGCGCGGGAATGGCCCGAAAAAAGCAAGGGGGCATTCAGATCGCGCAAAAAAGCAGGGCGGCCCAAGGCCGACTCCGCATAAGAAAACATGCGGTTTTGCCTGCGCCTTTTTGGCTGAAATACAACCGAAAAAAACTCCCCATACGCCAGTATGGGGAGTTTTTTTCAGCTGATTTCATCTCAAAAATTCATTGGCAAAACTGCTTTGCACCGAAAAAGAGCAAATTTTGTGCGGAGCTGAGGCGCGACGGCGCAGGCATGATGACGCATGGCAAGACGGCGCAACGAAGGAGTCCGTGCAAAATTTGCCTTTTACGGCGCATGTTTTCTTATGCGGAGTCGGCCAAAGCCGCCCTGCTTGGTGCAAAGGGAATGTTGTGTTACGGCAGCGGGATCTCCTTGCTGTCGAAGAGCGTCTTGAGCTCGATCGAGGTGCGCGAGTCGCCGAACTTCTTGATGAGGGAGAGAAGCTGGTCGAGCTGCTGCGTGTCGCGCACGGCGAAGCGGAGCAGCGCGTTGAACTCACCCACCATGTGATAGTGGCTGATGATGGCGCTCTGCGAGGCGCAGAAATCGCAGAATTTGTCGTACTTGTCCGGCTCGAGCGCAACGGAGATAAAGCCTGTGATGTTACAGTCGAGCTTCGTGCGGTCGATGTCGATGTGATAGCCGCGGATCACGCCGCTTTCCTCCATCCGGCGAATGCGTTCCGACACGGCGGGCGGCGTCAGCCCCACAAGGTCTCCCATGCGGCGCAGCGTGCAACGGCTGTCGTCCTGGAGGAGGTTGAGGATTTGGTAGTCAGTCCGATCCATCATGTTCTCCCTCTACCGTTCTCTCACACGATCTCGCCGCGCTTGATGACGGTTTTTGCAAGATTGCTGCCAACGCGGTAGCAGATGTAGTCGAGGTCGGGCGCGTCCCAGATGACAAGGTCGCCCAGCTTGCCCTCTTCGACAGAGCCGACCTTGTCGGCAAGGTCGATCGCCGCGGCGCCGTTGAGCGTGACAGCCGTGAGGACCTCCTCCGGCGTCAGCTTGTACTTGAGGCAGCCGAGGTTGATGACAAACTGCATGTTCAGGCACGGGCAGGAGCCAGGGTTGAAGTCCGTCGCCATTGCAACGGGCACGCCAGCTTTGACCATGTCGCGCGCGGGCGCGAACACCGCGCCGAGGTTGAAACTCGTCGCGGGCAGCAGGCATGCGATGACGCCGCCCTTGGCCATGGAGGCAATGCCCTCCGGCGGGCAGACGATCAGGTGCTCAGCCGAGATCGCGCCGATCTCACCGGCGAGCTGGCTGCCGCCGATCTCGCTCTTGTCCTCCTTGACGTAGGCGATCTCGTCGGCGTGGATCTTGGGACGCAGGCCATACTTGAGACCCGCTTCGAGCACCTGACGGGACTCTTCGACGGTGAAGGTGTCGGCCTCGCAGAAGACGTCGCAGAACTTGGCGATGCCCTGCTCCTTGACCTTGGGCATCATCTCCTCGCACACAAGGCGGACGTACTCTTCGCGGTTGGACTTATATTCCGCGGGGACAAGGTGCGCGCCCATGAAGGTCGCGACGAGGTCCATGCGGTGGTGATCGTTGAGATCCTTGATGACCTCGAGCGCCTTGAGCTCATGCTCGGTGGCAAGGCCGTAGCCGCTCTTGGCCTCGACCGTGGTGGTGCCGAAGCCCATCATCTCGTCGAGCGCCTTGGAGGCCTTGGCGGCGAGCTCCTGCTCGCTGGCCTGACGGGTGGCGTTCGTCGTGGACTGGATGCCGCCGCCCGCGTTCTGAATGTCGAGATAGCTTGCGCCGTGGAGCTTGAGACCCAGCTCGTTCTGGCGCCAGCCGCCGAAGATGAGGTGGGTGTGGGCGTCGACAAGGCCGGGGGTGACAAGGTGGCCCTCCGCGTCGACGACTTCCGCGCCCTCGACGGCGGGAACCGCGCCGGTACCGACGGAGGCGATGATGCCGTCCTCGATGAGCACCCACGCATCCTTTAAGAATTTGATCTTGCCCTGCTCCTCGCCGCGATGGGCGGATTTACCCTCCGGCGTCGCCAGCAGGCCGATGTTTTTGACCAGTAACTTTTTCATAGTAAATGTTGTCCTTTCTCACTGTTGGAAAGAGCATTCTGTTCGATGGCTTGTCAAAAAAGCCTCGCAGAGTTTTACCCGCAAGGGGTACGCGGCATCCGCAAGGCGGCAGAGCCGCCAGCGGCTGCCCAGGCCGCCCGCAGGCGGCAAATAATTTTGATCGTTTTCTGCCGCGACATGTGCGTGGCAGAAAACACTTTGCGCGGAGTGAGTGTCGAATTGTCCGCTTTCAGCGGACAACCGAGGCACAGAACGCAGCGAACCCTTCTCGGGAAAGTGGCTCTGCCGCTTTTCCGACACTCTTAGGGTGTATCCAGCTCAAAAAAGGGGCATATTTCTATGCCCCTTTTTTGAAGTAAATTTTAGTGCATGTATTCCTTCACGGCCTTCTCGCAGAGCTCTTCGTCCGCGACGTAAGGCATGGTGATGTGATCCTGACCCTCGTACATCTTGTTGTACTCGGCGACAGTGGTCATGGCGTTCTCGTTGCGCGCCCAGCTGCGGCGGGCAACGCCGACCATGGTATCCCAAGGCATGGACATGCGCAGGATGGTGTCGACACGCTCGGAGCCGTCGAGAACCATACCGAAGCCGCCGTTGATGGCGCGGCCGATGCCCGTACCACCGCCGTTGTGCAGGGCGATGTAGCTCATGCCGCGGGCAGCGTTACCAGCGTAGCACTGGGTCGCCATCTCGGCCATGATGTTGGAGCCGTCCTTGATGTTGGAGGTCTCACGGAAGGGCGCATCGGTACCACCGGTGTCGTGATGGTCACGGCCAAGGATGACGGGGCCGATCTCACCGTTGCGGACCATCTCGTTGAACTTGAGCGCGAGGTTCATGCGGCCCATGGCATCCTGATAGAGGATACGGCACTGGGTGCCGACGACCAGCTTGTTCTTCTCGGCGTCGCGGACCCAGACATAGTTGTCGTAGTCCTGATAGCGGCGGTTGTGGGCCTTGATGTACTCGGCGGCAGCCACGTCGGTCTTGTGCAGATCCTCGGGGTTGCGGCTCAGGCAGCACCAACGGAACGGGCCGTAGCCGAAGTCGAACAGGCAGGGACCAAGGATATCTTCGACGTAGGAGGGGAAGATGAAGCCGTCGAGGTCGTTCTCGCCGTTCTTGCAGATGCTCTTCACACCGGAGTCGTAAACAGCCTTGAGGAAGCTGTTGCCGTAGTCGAAGAAGTAGGTGCCGCGCTCGTGGAACTTGCAGATCATCTCATAGTGATGCTGCAGCGTCTTGTCGACGAGGACACGGAAGCCGTCGGGATCCTTGTCGAGCATTTCGGTGCGCTGCTCGAACGTGAGGCCCTGCGGGCAGTAGCCGCCGTCATAAGGCACGTGGCAGGAGGTCTGGTCGCTCATCAGGTCGACATGGACGTTGTTGTTGTACAGGTACTCGAGCAGGTCGACAATGTTGCCGCAATAGGCGACAGCGCAGGGCTTGCCTTCCTTCTGGTGGTCGAGAGCGATCTTGGTGGCCTCTTCGAGAGAGTCGGTGCGGTGGCTGACCCAGCCCTGGGTGTAACGGGTCTCGATACGGGAATCGTCGACCTCGGCGATGATGGAGGCAGCGCCGGCGATCTCAGCAGCCTTGCCCTGAGCGCCGCTCATGCCGCCAAGACCGGCGGAGACGAACAGACGGCCGGCGAGGTTCTGATCGTTGGGGATGCCGAGCTTCAGACGGCCGGCGTTGAGCAGCGTGTTGAACGTGCCGTGGACGATGCCCTGGGGGCCGATGTACATCCAGCCGCCGGCGGTCATCTGACCGTAGTTGGCAACGCCGAGCGCGGCAGCGCGGTTGAAGTTCTCCTGGTCATCGAAGGTACCGACCATCAGGCCGTTGGAGATGATGACGCGCGGAGCCATCTTGTGGGAGTGGAAGAGGCCCAGAGGATGACCGGACATGACGACGAGGGTCTGCTCATCGGTCAGCTGCTCGAGGTACTTCTTGATCAGGCGGTACTGCATCCAGTTCTGGCAGACCTGACCGGTCTCACCGTAGGTGACGAGCTCATAGGGATACAGAGCGATGTCGAAGTCGAGGTTGTTGTCGATCATGACCTGAATGGCCTTGCCCTCGATGCACTTGCCCTTGTACTCGTCGATGGGCTTGCCGTAGAGCTTGCCCTCGGGACGGAAGCGGTAGCCATAGATACGGCCGTGCTCTTCGAGCTCCTGCGCAAACTCCTTGGCCATCTGCTCATGATGGTCGGGGTGGATGTAACGCAGGGCGTTCTTGATGGCGAGCGCCTTATCGGCCTCGCTCAGGTGGGATTCGCGGCGGGGTGCGCGACGGTAGCCCTCTTCGAACTTCGGGTACTCAGGAAGCTCGTAGTCCAGCTTGATCGTCATCGCATCGTCTGCAAGATTGATCATGGTGGGTTCCTCACTTTCATAAAAATATTTCTGTAAAAACCAATAAAAATGAAAACGGAATTCTCGCTTTTCTTTACAACTTGCATTATAACAAAGATGCGCTATAATGAAAAGTACTTAATTTATCTGCATACCATACCACAAAAGTATGACATGGAGGACGAGCGATGAAGATCAGACAGCTGGAATACTTCTGTGCGGTGGCGGAGGAGAAAAGCATCTCCGCCGCGGCGCGCGAGCTGCACGTGGCGCAGCCGCCGATCTCGCGCCAGATCGCGCAGCTCGAGGAAGAGCTCGGCGTGCAGCTCTTCCTGCGCGGCAGCAAGGGCATGTCCCTCACCGACGCGGGACAAAGCCTGTATCAGCAGACGCAGCAGATCTTTCAGGACATCCGCCGCGTAGAGGACAGCGTGCGCAGCGTGGGGACGGGCATGAGCGGGCGCATCAAGCTCGGCGTCATCTACTCGGCGATGTCGTACGCGTTACATTATATAAATGAATATCACAGCCGCTATCCGCAGGTGGAGCTCTTCATCCGTGTGGGCTCGCCGCAGGAGCTCATTGAATCGCTCAACCGCGGCGAGCTGCATGCGCTGTTCCTGCGCACCGCCGCGCGCGAGCCGAGCGGATTGCAGGAGCGCATTCTGGGCGAGGATAAGCTCGAGCTCATCATGCGCGAGGATCTGGACCCCGCGCCAGAACTGAACGAGGTGCCCATCGAGCGGCTCGAGGGTGTGCCGATGTGCCTTCTGCGCTCGGACGACCTGTGGAGCTACAACGACTTTTTGGTGCAGGAGTGCCAGCGCAGCGGCTTTACGCCGAATGTGCCCTGCCACTGCTACGATACGCCCATGGCGATGCAGGTGGTGCTCTCGGGCTTTGGCATCAGTTTTCTGCCAAAGTCCATCCTCAGCACGCATCCGGGCGCGCCTTTAAAGGCAAAGCCTGTGCGCGGTCTGCCGATCCGCTCGTATGCTGTTTTGGCATGGAACAGCGCGGTGCTCAGCGCCCCGTGTGTGCAGCGCTTCGTCGAGGAGAAGATGACTTAAAAAAATTAAGCCGCCGTTGAAAAAAGAGAAAGAAAACCTGTTTACTCCCCCGTTGGGCCGCGATATAATGGCAACGCTGAACAAAAATGGACGGGCGCAGCGCGCCTGTCTGAGCAAAATGACGATACAAAATAAATTGACGGAGGAAAACAACCATGGCAAAGTTGATCGAATGCATCCCCAATTTCAGCTGCTCCAAGGAAAAGGACGAGGCCACCTATAACGCCCTCGTCGAGACCGCCAAGAGCGTTCCCGGCTGCACCCTGTTTGACGCCCAGACCGACGGCAACCACAACCGCTGCGTCTTCACCCTCATCGGCTCTCCCGAGGCCATCGAGGAGGTCGCCTTCCAGCTGACGAAGGTCGCCACCGAGCGCATCGACATGAACAAGCATCACGGCGAGCACAAGCGCATGGGCGCTACCGACGTTATCCCCTTCGTTCCCCAGATGGACGTGACCGTTGAGGAAGCTGTCGAGATGTCCAAGCGCGTTGCCCAGCGTATCTGGGACGAGCTGAAGGTCCCCTCCTTCCTGTATGAGGACAGCGCCACCCGTCCCGAGCGCCGCAATCTCGCCACCTGCCGCAAGGGCGAGTTCGAGGGCATGCCCGAGAAGCTCCTGCAGCCCGACTGGGCTCCCGACTACGGCGAGCGCAAGATCCACCCCACCGCCGGCATCACCGCCATCGGCGCCCGTATGCCGCTGGTCGCGTTCAACTGCAACCTCGAGACCTCTGATGTTGAGATCGCCAAGAAGATCGCCAAGGTCATCCGCGGCTCTTCGGGCGGCTTCCGCAGCTGCAAGGCCATGGGCTTCATGCTCGAGGACCGCGGCATCGCTCAGGTCTCCATGAACATGGTCAACTATGAGGATACCCCGCTGTATGTCACCTATGAGATGATCAAGGCCCTCGCCGAGCGCTACGGCACCCGCGTCATCGAGAGCGAGATCGTCGGCCTGACCCCGGCCAAGGCCCTGATCGACTGCGCCGAGTTCTACCTCAAGGCCAAGGACTTCGACTGCAAGAAGCAGGTCATGGAGTATCACCTGATCGACATGGAATAAAAAATTCAAAGAAGCGGCGCTGCCGCTCCTTTGAGAGCCCACTCAAGGCGGCTCGCCGCCTTGAGTGGAATTTTCAGCGCGCGGCATTCACCATGTCGCGCGCTGCGAAGTATCGCTGCGGACGCGCATGGAAATCGACGAAGCGCCGCCTGCGGCGGATAAAGCGAGTCGGTTTCGAGGAAGCGGCACGATTGGCGCGCCTGAAGGGCGCGGGAATCGGAATGCCGCGACGGTGACCGTCCTCCGCGATGAATTAAAATCGTTTGCCGCCGGAGGGCGGCAACGGCTGCGACGCTTTTGGCTCGTGCGGGCGTTGGCTGCTCCAAGAGGGGCGGCTGACCGTAAAGGTGCGGCGATGCCCGCGCGGGACGAAAACGGCGCGAAATGATGAAAGGAAATATTCAACATGATGAAGTTAGCTGATATGACCGTTACCGGCTTTGCCGATACCGTTGCCTCCGATGCTCCCGCGCCGGGCGGCGGCTCCTGCGCCGCACTCTATGGCTCCATCGGCGCCGCGCTGACCGCGATGGTCGGCGGCCTCACTCAGGGCCGCAAGAAGTATGCCGAGTATGCCGAGCATGCTGCCGAGGTCGAGAAGAAGGGCAACGAGCTCAAGACCCGCCTGCTCGACGTGATGGACCGCGACACCGAGGCGTTCAACGTCGTCTCCGCCGCGTTCGGCATGCCCAAGGCGACCGACGAGGAGAAGGCTGCCCGCTCCGCCGCCATCCAGGAGGGCCTGAAGGGCTGCACCAAGACCCCGATGGAGATGATGGAGCTCATCGACGAGACCCTGACGCTTGCACAGTCCCTGCTGGGCCGCTTCAACGACACCTCCGCGAGCGACCTGGGCGTTGCGTTCCTGTCCCTCAAGGCCGGTATCCAGGGCGCATGGCTCAACGTGCTCATCAACGTCGGCTCCCTGAAGGATCAGGAGTTCGCTGCTGAGTACCGCGCCAAGGGCGAGGCCCTGCTCGCGCACGCTCTGCCCCTTGCCGACGAGTGCTACGCTGAGATCGTCAAGCTCATCGAGGGCTAAACGAAAAGATCCATCAAAAAATGGCTTCGGTGCGCGCACACCGAAGCCATTTGCAGTTTGCAAAGGAGTTGTATTTCCATGACCATCCAGCATTTAACGCCGAGTGACTACATTACGACCAAGTGGTCTGGCGGCCTCACGACCCAGCTCGGCATCGCGCCCGCGGGCGCGGTGTACGCAGACCGCGACTTTTTGTGGAGACTCAGCTCTGCGACCGTTGAGGACGCAGAGTCCGACTTTACGGCCCTGCCCGACTATGAGCGCCTCATTTCGACGCTTGAGGGCACGATCGAGCTCAACCACAACGGCGGCGAGAAGCTGACGCTGAACCCCTACGAGGTCCACCGCTTCGACGGCGGCGACGACACGCACTCCTGGGGCCGCTGCCGCGACTTCAACCTCATGCTCCGCAAGGGCAAGTGCGAGGGCAAGATGCGCGGCGAGCACCTTGCGGCGGGCGAGCACAAGACCGTCCACGGCTGCGAGGGCATGACGCTCATCTACTGCGGCGTGGGCGAGGTTCACGTCATCGTCGGCGACGAGAGCGTCGAGCTCAAAGCTGACGAGGCCGCGCGCCTCGACGGCTACGCGGGCGAGATCAAGCTCTGCTCCAAAGCGGGCGCAAAGCTGATGCTTGCCAAGGCGAAGGCGGTCTAAAAAGAAACGAAAAGGAGAGGCAAAAGCCTCTCCTTTTTCAGTCTTCAAAGTCGTTCGGGTCTTCGTCGGTCTGCTTGCGGAAGCGGTCGAGCGCGACGAGAACGGCGGCTGCCGCGGCGATGACGGCAAGGACGCCGACGAGAATGGATACGCATTTTTTCATAATAATTCCTCCTGTTGTAATAAAATATGGAACGAGCTATGCTTCGGCGGAGATGATGTCGTAGACCTGCTGTAAAAATTCGTCCTGCCCGCTTACGGTGCAGCGAAGCGTTTCATCCTCGACGGCATTGAAAATGCGCAGAACGCCGAAAAAGTTCCTGCACTGAAGAAACGTACCGCTGCCGGTGCTGCCGTTGGGGAAATCGGTCAGGCCGAAGTTGAAACAGACCTCCCACCGGATGTCGCCATCCTGTGTTTGCCGCACCGTGCCGCCCTGCGGCAGAAAGCTGAGCAGAGAGCGGCGGAATTTCTGCCGCGCAAAAAGCCCGACAAGCTGCGAGAAGCGCTCGTCGTCTGCGGAAAGCTCAAAGTATGTGTCCTCCACCTCCGGGCAGCGGAGGTGATAGCCGGAAACGGATTCGCATTGTGCGATATCCACCTTGCCGATCTCTTGCAGCGTCATCGGGCGCGTGTAGATCAAAGTTGCGAGGACGAGAACAGCCAGAATGCCGAGGGGGAGAAGCCGCTTTTTCTTCATGGGGAAACCTCCTCGAAAGTACTTCTACTCTATTAGACGCAGAAAATGCAAAAAAGTGTCACAATTTTGCAGATTTTTTCAATGAAGTATGGAACAGGCTACTACCATCAACATAACATGAAAGGCTGCGCTTTGCAAGATTGCAGGCGCAGCCTTTCAGAAAATTTAAGAAGTGGGTCATCCCCGTCCGCGGCCGATCAGACAGCAGAGGAGGAATGCCGCGAGGTCGCAGACGACGACCGTCGCGCCCACGGGGGTGGAGAACAGATACGATCCCGTGAGCCCGAGGCAGAAGCACATGACCGAGAGCCCCGCGGCAAAGCACACGACAGAGCGGAAGCTCTTGAACACCCGCATCGCGGACAGCGCCGGGAAGATGATGAGGCTCGAGAGCAGCATCGCGCCCATCATGCGCATACCGAGCACGACAGTGAGCGCCGTTAGAACGGACAGGATCGTCTTGTACGTGCCGACGCGCACGCCCGTCGCGCGGGCAAAGGACTCGTCGAACGTGACGGAAAAGAGCTTGTGGTAGAAGAGAATGTAGAGCGCGAGCACGCAGAGCGCGAGCGTGACGCTCAGGATGACGTCCGAGCGCGACATCGCGAGGATGCTGCCGAACATATAGCTGTCGACATCCGTGGTCATGCCGGTCGTGAGCGAGGTGACGATGACGCCGATGGCGAGCGCCGAGGCCGAGAACACCGCGATCATCGCGTCCGCGCTGACGCGGCTCTTTTCCGCAACGTGCATCAGGATGAACGCTGCGATGACCACAACGGGGATGGAAAACCACAGCGGCGCGAAGCCGCATGCCACCGCGACCGACAGCGCGCCGAACGACACGTGGCTCAGCCCGTCGCCGATCATCGAGTAGCGCTTCAAAACGAGCGGCACGCCGAGCAGCGACGCGCACAGCGAGACCAAAATGCCGACAACAAACGCGCGCACGATGAAAGGATAGGCGAACATCGAAAGAAGCAGCTTCATGCGCGCTCACCTCCAAACCGTTTGCCGGCGGGCGACGATAAAAACTCGCCCACCGTGCCGTAAAAGCAGCCCGCGCGGTCGACGCAGAGGATGTGCTTGGCCTCGCGCAGGGCGTTTTCAATGTCGTGCGTGACCATGATGATGGCCATGCCCTCGCGCTCGTTCAAATAGCGCAGCGTTTTGTAAAGGTCCTGCATGCTCGCGGGGTCAAGGCCCGTGACAGGCTCGTCGAGGATGAGCAGGTCATTTGCCGCGCACAGGGCGCGCGCAAGCAGCACGCGCTGCTGCTGCCCGCCGGAGAGCTCGCGGTAACACTTGTCCTTGAGTTCCAGCACGCCGAGCTTGCCGAGGTTCATCAAGGCCGCCGACTTCTCCTCCGCCGTGTAGAAAAAGCGTGCGCGGCGGTTCGAAAAGCCCGAGAGCACGACCTCCGTGACCGTTGCGGGAAAGTCGCGCTGCGTGGGCGTCTGCTGGGGCAGATATCCGAGTCGGCCCTCGCGCTGGGCGGGGCAGTCGATCTTGCCCGCGAGAGGCGAGAGAAGGCCGAGGAGCGAGCGCAGTAGCGTCGATTTGCCGCTGCCGTTTTCGCCGACGATGCAGAGGTAGTCCCCCGCGCGGACGGTGAGGGTCAGGTGCTCCAGGAGCGGTTTGTGCTCGTAGCCGAGCGTGACGTCCTCGCACGCGAGGACGATGGGCGATTCATTCATTCGTTGAGCCCCTTTCTGAGTGCTTCGTAGTTGCGCTCCATGAGCGTGAGGTAGGTCTCGCCCGCGTCAAAATCCGCGCGCGAGACGGTCTGCATTGAATACAGGGTGTCGACCGCTGCGCCGGTGCACTCACTCACCACAGCGGCGACCTTTTTCGTGCCGAAGTCGATGGTGTAGACCACGGGGATATCCTCGTCCTCCACTTTCGTGCCGAAGTCGATGGTGTAGACCACGGGGATATCCTCGTCCTCCACCTTGTCGATGAGGTACTTGATCGTCGCGAGCGACGGCTCGGTGTCGCCCGAGCAGCCGTGGAACGCTGCGCAGTAATCCAGGCCGAATTCGCGGCAGAAGTAGAGCATCGGGAAGCGGTCGGCGAAGACGAGGAGCTTGTGCGGCGCGCTTTCGCAGAGAGAGGCAAAGCGTGCGTCCAGCGCTTCGATCTGCGCGCAATAATCGTCGCAGTTCGCGCGGTAGAAATCTTCGTTTGCGGGATCGGCCTTGCAGATCGCGTCGCAGACGGCGCGGCAGAGGACGACGGCGTTTTTCGGCGACGTCCAGATGTGCTCGTCGTATTCGACCTCGTCGCTGTCGTGCTCATCTTCTTCATGATCGTGGTCATGGTCATCATGGTCATCGTGGCTGCCATGCTCGTGGTCGTGGTCATGGCCGTCCGCGCCCTGCATGCCCTCGACGTATTCCTCGTCGAGCGCGTCGACGTAGTCCATCATGCGGGCGATGACGGCGATATTTTCGCCCGCGGCGCCCAGCATGCTGTCGACCCAGTATTCCCCCTCGCCGCCGTTGTAGAGGAAAACATCGGATTCGGAGATCGTGACGGCGTCGAGCGGCGTGGGCTCGAAGCTGTGCGCCTCGCGCCCCGGTGAGAGCAGAAGCGTGACGTCCGCGCGGTCGCCGACGATGGCGCGGGCGAAGTCATAATAGGGGAAAAGCGTCGCGACGATCTGGATTTTGCCGTCGTCCGCCTTTTCCACAGGCACGGTGCAGGCGGTGAGGGAAAATGCCAGCGCGAGCGCCAGAAAAAAGGAAGCAATGCGTTTCATGCGCCCTCCTGACACTCGCGGCACAGGCCGTAGAACATCGTCTTGCGGGGATTGATGGAAAAGCCGTGCTCATGCTCCAAATGCTCGTAGAGCGGCGCGAGCTGGTGGCAGTCGAGGTGCACGATGCGCCCGCAGCGCTCGCACTTAAAGAGGCAGCAGTCCGATGCGCAGCTGTGGGTGCAGAACTGATAGTACGCGCCCTCGTCTGTCGTGACCTTGTGGACGCTGCCCTGCCGCTGGGCCTGCCGGAGGG
>ENA-OPDH01001035-OPDH01001035.1-human-gut-metagenome-genome-assembly--contig:-NODE-1035-length-21005-cov-9.267351_pt1 | contig 21005 bp, 17 predicted proteins | sample MGYA00241260_ERZ501500 | MGnify/ENA primary metagenome ERZ501500 (study PRJEB25962, sample SAMEA2042519) | human gut metagenome | biome: human gut; feature: human-associated habitat; material: faeces...
CCGCTGGGCAGATGTTTTTTCTTTAGATACATGATAAGAGGAATTTTTGAAGATTCCATAAAGATTTGAAAAATGGACGGACATAAAAGACGTCCATTACACTATCGGAAAATCAGCAAGGAAGTTTCATAGTAACCTTTGCGCCGCCGGTTTCTTTTGAATTTTCTAAAATAAGCTGACCATTATGTTGTTCCATAATCGAATTTGTAATATATAGACCCATACCAAAGTGTAACTTTGAATTGCGGCTTTGATCGCCCATATAGAACCGTTCCTGTGCGTGGCATAATGCCTCTTTAGAAAACCCCGTTCCCTCGTCTGTGACTGAAATTTCCACGAAACCGTTGTTACTCTGAACATCCACATAAAGCGTTCCGCCTTGCGGGGAGTAGTCCAGCCCATTACTGATAACATTCATAATAGCACGTTCTATCAGCACCCTATCAAATTTCAGCATTTGAGGGAGTGAAACAGTATTCATTTGCAGCCGGATTTCTTTTGTCCGGCATAGTGATTCCATATAACCGAACAAGTGCTGCATGAACGCTGGCAAGTCTATACTTTCAATATGGAGCTGATAACCAACCGCCGCCCGTGATATATCAATCAGGGTTTGAATATATGACTGCATCTGGCCGGAGCTTTCCACGACGTAACCAGCGTATAATCGTTGCTCATCATCAAGATTTGTTTCTGTGAGTAAATCAGCATTTCCTTGAATAACCGTCAGAGGCGTTTTCAAATCATGGGCAAGCGCGGCGATTTGCTCTTTCTGTGTCTGTTCGGTTTTCCATTGCCGTTCTAACGAAATTTTCAGATTATCTTTCATATCTGAAAAAGATGCAAGGACATCTTCAAACTCTTTGATTTTGGCGTGTCCTACTTCAAAATCAAGGTTTTGCTTTGAAACCTCCGCAGTTGCTTCAAAAAGCGGGGTCAGTTGTGTACGCAGGTTCTTAGCAAATCTGGCGGTCAGTATGATAATGACCAGCAGCGAATTTACAGCCATCAGGATAAACGCAAGCGTGTCAGGAGATGGAAAATATTCCGGTAGCCATGACACTGTAAATTGAGAACCAATATAATACCTTAAAACGCAAAATTCGTTTTCCCGGACAACAAGTGCAAACTGCCTCCCCGTAGCATATTCAATATATTCTCCCTTTGCGTACAGCAGGGCAATTTCTTTTTCATCATCGTCCATATTGCTGTAAAGCTCATTAAAGTTCTTGTCCAGAATTAAGTAGCCGCATCCCTGTGGAATCACAACCTTTGTAATATCCGGGGCAATCGTCAGCGTTGGAATGATCTCTTTTACCTGCAATTCACTTAGATTTGCTCTTGTAGCTAATCCAGCATTTACAGCAAGTCCCTCCAAACCAAAAGGGACAATAATTGCCGCTACCAGCATGACAATGAGGGAGATAGCAAACTGGCGAAACAATATTTTCAATGTAGGTTTCTTTTTCACTCCCATTTATATCCTATCCCCCATACGGTGCTGATCGGACTTATTTTGAAATGCTCCAATTTCGCACGAATATTTTTTATATGCGTTGAGATCGTAGAGTTATCGCCTATTCCATCAAACCCGAAAACGGCTTCATAGATTTGTTCTTTTGTAAAAACCTGTCCCCGGTTTTTCGCAAGGTATTCACAGATTGAATACTCGCTTTTGGTAAGGGGAACCGGCTGTTCTGAAACATACAGTACCTTTGCGGAAAGGTCAAATCTTATATCAGGCTCAAATGAAAGTGTGCTGTGATGCTCCCTTTTTTCTCTGCGTAAATGTGCCGCGACACGGGCGCGAAGCTCCTGAATACGAAAAGGTTTCGTAATATAATCATCCGCACCGATGCCCAATCCAAACAATATATCTTCCTCTAATGTCTTTGCGGTCAGAAAGAGAATCGGGCAGTCTACCATATTCCTGATCTGTTTGCAAAACTCAAACCCGTCTGTGCCAGGCATCATCACATCCAAAAGAATGAGGTCATAGAAATGCAGCTTTTTGATGTCTACATCATCCGCATTTTGACAGACTGTTATCAAATATCCATCTTTCCCCAAACTGTTCTTAATCAATTCCAAGATAGAAACTTCATCGTCAACTACAAGTAAGTGGGTCAAAAAATCACCTCCCGCCCCATTATACCACATTGTCGAGGTTACTCATCATTATTTTTAATGTCAGCTTTCCGATATTCATTGTTGATATTTACAGCTACGGCATTGCTTATATCCACATCCACAATACTGTAAACGTAGCCGAAACTGAAATCTTCCCCCGCCACATTTTTGAAGCGTTTCGATACCTGCCCGATTTCTTCTTGCAGTTCTGACATTTCAAGACATTCATCCGTTATGGTATATGTCAGGCCGTTATATGAAATTTCATCATAGTTTGCGGCGTTCAGCTCATAATACGGCAGAGATTCATTTAACGCCTTATTTTTATCGGCGGTATCGCGGAGCGCACCGCAGGCCGATAAGCATATAAGACTTACAAGCACAATTACCACGGCAAACAGGCACTTTTTATTCACTGTTTTTACCTCCCTCCCAACCATGAAACCAAACCAAACTGGCAATCAGCAGACAAACAGTGCAGCATACAGAAATAATCATACCGCTGAAAAAATCGGTTTTTACCTGTGCATACAGTTGGGGGCTATCCCATGCAAGCACAGTGTAATCCATAGCACGAACGCCCCAGGCCCAGGGAATATATTTCCATGTAGCGTCACCAAGCCCTGTTATCATAAGGGCAGCTATTAAACTCCCTGCAATTCCCAATCCCATAGATGCACCTTTTCCGAAGCTCATTCCCACAAACAAATGAATCAGGTAAATGGGAAGCATGGTAATCAACAATAGAATCCCTGCTTTCAGGTAAAGGCTTGCCGGAGCATCCCTATATAGTGCAGCGAATGTTCCTAACGCTAAAAATGTTGCGCCAAAAGCACAGATCATCAGAAAACCAAGTTTACCAATATACGTTGCCATGCGAGATGGGATTGTTCCCAACAAAAGCTGATAATGCCCGGCCTGATTTTCGATCTGAACAACCAGGCCCACAATAATGCCGATCAGAAACGGGAACGCAACGGCCAGCACTTCCAGATAGGCACTGATTTTGGTTGCCAGTTCCCATCTGGATATATGATAGTAACCCGCAAAAATCGCCGCACATATAATCGGAATCATGCTGTGCATATAGAGCAAAATGCTATGTTTACACTTCTGATATTCTGCTTTCCAGCAGCGAACCACAGATACCATAGTTACCCCACCTCCTTTTTCTCAAACCATCTTGCAGTTAAAAATGACAGCGCCGCAAACCAGGCCAGCGAAATGACCAATACAAGTATAATCATCCAAAATGCCATTGCCGTACTCTGATCTGCAACCGGCTCACCATTAGGCAAAATACCTAACACGGAAATCATAAGATGCGGCACCCAGCTATACGGGCAGATCATCCACAAAGAGGTTGTAGCCGTGAAAATCCCTAAAACGCTTCCAAGTCCGGCATTAAGAATAACCGTGACAAAGATACCAACTTTTTTTGATAACCATAAGCACAGCGGAACTTCCCATAGGCTTGCAATGACAATACAAGCTGTTCCGGCCGCAGCCTGCCAAATTCCGATTGTCAGGGGAATTTCGTTGATAACTAATATTGCAAAACCGCCCAACAGATTTAGCGCCAGGAAAATGAAATTCCCCACACAGGAGTAAATACCGGCCACTCCAATTTTTGCTTTCCAGACTTTGTTCTGCGAAACAGGCAATGAAGCAACGGCACGATATTTTAGTTTGCCATTATCCCGCTGTTCAATCAAGGCACAGGTGAGCGTAAGGAATCCAGGATAAAGCAGGATATACCACCAATTATAAGAATTGAGCTGGAACCAAAGAGGGGCAAAAAAGTTCATAAGCGCAGTTACAAACGGGGCCAGAACGATCAGCGTTTTTGTGAAAGTTCTCTTATGCTTTAGGTTCTCTGCCTGAATATATGCCATCTCCATTTAATATCCCTCCTTACCATTTCTGCGAATAACATCCATAAAGAGTTGTTCCAAATCTTCACCGGCGCGAAGCTCTCCCTCATATCCAAGGACGCCGCCAGCAATGATACCCACATGATCTGCAATCTGCTGGACTTCTGACAGAATATGGCTGGACAAAATAACTGTAATCCCTTTGCAGGGAAAAGAGCGAATTAACTCTCGAAGTTCCTCAATCCCTAAAGGGTCAAGGCCGTTAGTCGGTTCATCCAGAATCAAAAGCTGGGGACTGTTCAGCAATGCAATAGCAATACCAAGCCGCTGCTTCATACCAAGAGAAAACTGCCCGGCCCGTTTCTTGCCGGTATTCGTGAGCTGGACAATTTGCAATACCTCGTTAATTCGTGCATCGTCCAGGCCGAGCAATGTAGTTCTGACTTTGAGATTTTCGTATGCAGTCAGATTTTCGTAAAGCGGGGGCATCTCAATCAAAGCACCGATATGCTCCAGATCATTCCGCTTCCACGGGTGGCCGTCAAACTCGATGCTTCCCGATGTGGGGCGCAAAATGCCGGTGAGCATTTTTAAGATCGTGGATTTGCCAGCCCCATTCGGCCCCAGCAGACCATAAACCGAGTTGCGCCGGATGTTCAGTGACACATTGTTTACCGCCATTTGCCCCTTGAAATTTTTGCAGAGGTCAGTCGTTTTCAAAATCATATCCATATAATCAAGTCCTTTCTTTGATTTTACGGATAGCATACCGGGCAATTTTGAAGATTTCATAAAGATTCCCGAAAACAGAATATGAACAATACACCGTAACCGTGGAGCATATCGCAACAAAGCACCAACCTACGCATTTAGGGCCTTAAAAAGCCCTATATTTCAAGGTTTTTCCCGCATAGTCGGCGGGGTATGTGAGTGTTTTATCCTATCCCCGCCATAGTGCCGCTCTAAATGCGTAGAATTTACCAGCAGAAAATCGCCGGTTTCTCTGGCTCCATACTCCCAGATATGGTATCATGGAAAAAATCAATCTGACGGGGGTATCAGGATGGACGGACAAGAAAAGCTGCTGGACTATGAAACAATCAAAGCCGCCGTTGCCGGTGAGAAGTGGGCCACAGAAAAGGTGCTGGCCCACTATGCGGACTACATCGACGAGCTTTCCACGGTGGAGATCAGGCAGCCGGGCGGCAAAGTGAAAAAAGTCATTGACGAGGATATGCGGCAGCACATTTCCTTAAAGCTGCTGGAAGCGTTGCCGAGCTTCCCGCTGGAACAAGAATAACGATCAAGAGGGCTGCACCCTCTTACGCCGCTTTGCGGCTATCACCTGCACACCCCCGAAACAGATACACCCGCTGCGCGTCTGTACCTGTTTCGGGGGCTAATAATGACTGTAACCTACGCCTTTCGGGGCTGATAACCGCCAGTTTCAAGGCTTCTCCCGCACGTTTGCAGAGGTGGGCGAATACTTTATCCTATCCCCGTCAATACTGGGTTCTAAATGCGTAGGAACAGGCAAAAAGAAAAGACGCCGGACGCAAGCGGCCACATGGCCGCCGCGCCCGGCGTCTGCTGTTATTTATTCGTTCTCGTCTGTGAAATAGAATTTCTGGCTGTCATAGTCAGAATCCGTCATACGTTTCAGCTTGGAAAGGGTCTGCTGGGCCAGCGTCCACATATCCCCGTCCATACCCGGCATGGCTGCGGTGATCTTGCCTATCGTCCTGCGTCGGTCTGCGTTGTGGTACATACAGATCAAATTTTCTTCTTCCACGGTAAAGTGCATCATTCCTCATACCTCCAATTCATTTTTCTTGGTTCTGGCCGCCGCCTTTTTCGGGCTGGTGGCCTGTTTGCTGTCGGCAAGCTGCTTGCGGATAGATGGCCGGGGCTTGCGAATACTCACATCACGGCGCTCATCTTTGTTAATCATGGCATATACCCCGTGTCGGTCTTTTATGCTGGTAAAGCACAGGGACTTATAGGGCAGCATGACAAAGAGCCGGTCATTGTCCTTGGTGGAAGCCAGTGCGTCAAAGTGCGGTGAGATCTCCACCATAAAATGTGTCTTGTTGGGGCTGTTGGGCGCGGACAGATCTTTCAGCTTATCCACGATGCGCCGGGCCTCGGTTTCAATCCGGCTGTCATGCAAAGCCGTAACGTGGGCTTTGAAGTCGCCGGGGACGGCCCGCCCCCGGCTGTGCTGCTCCTGCCGTAAAGCCTCCTGCAGCACAGCCGGGTCATGGGGCTGGGCCTCATACCGCAGGAAATTTCCCAACACCCGGTCAGGGCTTCCGTCAAAATACTGGCCATCCGGGATGTCACGGGTTCCATGCTCATAAAAGAGCCGGTTCACGCTCACCGGCTGGGAGGCTTCAACGACGTGCCGGAAATGCTGCTGATAGTCCAGCTCATAGAGATTACCCCGGATGGTGCCGCCCTGTGTGCCGGTCAACTCCACCGCATAGGCCAGTATCTTGTCACGGGTCTGTTCTCCATAGAACTTCCATGTGTTGTGCTGCCGGGTGCCTTTCAGGAAAACGTCACGCTCCCGAAAACAGTATGTCCCAGAGGGCCGGGACATCCAAAGCAGGGCCTTATCCACGGCCTGATCGCTGGCGGCGTCCCGATGGATAATGCTTTTGTCAATGTCAAAGTCATTCTGATAAGCTCAATATTCCAATATCTTGCCGGAAGCCACGGCTTCGATGTTCGTCTTGTCCGTAGAGTTGACCTCTGCACCGCTCTTGCTCTCGACGGTCATTTCTACCTTGACCAAAGTTGCACTGGAATTTTCATTCTTCACAGCCGCCGCTTCCTTGTCCAGACCGCCGGCGACCACATCGGGTGTGTCGGCACCGTTGACCGTCAGCTTGGAGTTCACCTTACCGTTAGGCATCGTGATGTCTTTACCTGTTTCGCTTTGGTTGGTGATGATGACCAGAGTTGTCTGCGTTGTATCATCTTCCTCGGCGACGATGTTATAAACGCCCGGGGCGATGCCGGTGAAGCTGTATGTACCGTCAGTTGCGGAAGTGGTGGAAGCAACCTGCGTATTGCCCTTCATGAGCTTCACGGAAACGCCGGAAGCGGGAGTGGTGCCGTTGGATTCATAAACCTTGCCGGAAATGCCGTAGTTTTTGGTCGTTTCAGTCCATTTTGCATAGAGCGTGATGTTACCGGTCACGGTGTCCGCATCAAAATTCCAGCTGTTGGTAAATGCTGCGTCCTTATACCAGCCGTGGAAGGTGTAACCATTCTTCGTGGGCGCATTGGGTGCGGTCAGGTTGCTGTTTTCAGCGACAGTGACAGGCGCAACCGCACTGCCGCCGTTGGCATTGTAGGTCACGGTGTATTTCTTTGCGACGCCGATGACAACTTTTCTTGCGGGCGTCTGGCCGTCCTGCTCAGCAATGTAACGACCCACATCGGAGGAGGCCACTTTACCCTTGGTGGGGGTCTTGATGCACAGAGAGGGTGCGATGGTGATACTGTGGTCTTTGTCTGTCACAACAGCAGCGACATTGCCCTTGGTCTCCGTGCAGACAATGGAGATCGGTGCCCCGATAGACACATCGCCCACGGAAAATACACCGAAGGCACCGGCGGTAACGGACAGCTCACCGTCGCCCTTAATGGTAAATGCACCCTCGCTCACAATACCGGAGCCGATATAGGTACCCAGGGCGGTCCCAATTGTGGAGCCGTTGTGCACGGTGTTCTCCGTACCCTTCTTCGTGGTGACGCTCGCATTGGCAGGCAGGAGAATCGCGCCTCTGCCCTCTATATTCGGCTCCGTTGACTGCTTGTTCACGTCAAACGTCGCGCCACTGAGCGTCAGGGTCTTGGTTGTAGCATCACAACTCCAGCCCTCGTTTCCGTTGGTGTAGATGTCACCGGACTTTGTTGCGCCGAGGGTGTTGCTCTCACTGATATGGGGTCAGATCAAGGACGGCGGTTCGAACGGTCTTGCCGTTCTTTGTCCACTTGGCGGTGTAGGTCTTGCCGGCAACTGCGGCTTCCGCATTTTCCAATTCGCTATCGCCATCGAACCAGCCCACGAAGGTGTAGCCCTTGTCATTTTTCGCGCCCTTGGCATAGGTGTTAAATGTGCAGTCTGCTTTGCCCAAGCCGTCGGTGAAGGTGGATGCTGCAGCGGCAGGTTTACTGTTCATCTTGAAAATCAAGAAATCCTTATTTTCGCTGAGCGGCTCCGGCGTGGCGCCCTCTAATGTAACACCTACCGGCTTTCCATCGTTTTCCTGAAGTTCGTATCCTGTGTTTCGCGGCATTTTGAGTATGACGTAATAGGTCTTTGTTCCACTAAAATTCCCAATCGTGTCAGATTTACCATCCGGCTTGTCCATAAAGCCATCTAAAGAGATAGATTTAAAACCGGTGCTGCTGGTCGTTGTAATGGTCGCCTGGTTGAGAGCTGCCCCTGCGGTATAACCGTTCAGCTTCAGTTCAGCAGTGGCATACTGGGCGGGGCTGCCACCTGCCGTATCCACGCCGTTGACATACAGCGTTGTTGCCCCGTCTGCCGCGCTTGCCGTGACCGTTGTCCCGGCGAACAGGCTCATTACCATGCACAGCGTCAGAAGCATGGATAAAATTCGTTTGCATTTCATCAGCAAATTACCTCCTCAAATCATGATTTTTCTGATGGTTCCGTGTTACATCTTCTTTTCAAAAAAACATCCTTTCTTTTTCAAAATGATCTGTCCCATTGTTCCGCATCCTCCATCGTTTTTTTCAGCGCATCGGCAGTGACCGGCGTGATGAGATATCTTGTGCTAAAATCGAACGGCCTTCGCCACTCGAAAAACCCTCCTGTAAAGTTCAGCTTTTCGCTCAAAATCGTTCCCGCAACTATCGCCAAAAAGTTACCGTCACAACGCTGTTCCCAACCGTTCCTCATCGCGTTTTCAACTTCTCGCACAAATGGCCCACATTCGCTTTCACAGATGAAAGCGTACACTCTCGGCTTTCGGAGAAAGATTGCACACAACGGCTTACACGCCGAAACAGGAGCCTTCCCTCCCCTGGCCACAGCACAGTCTTGAGCTGCCAGCGAAATCGTCACCGAAAGAACAGCCGGAGGAAGCGGATGCACGCCCATGGCGTGTGTCCGCTTCCTTCGGCGTCGCGGCCCCGCTGGGCTGCGTGATCTTTTTTGCTTCTGTCGAAATTGTGGCTTTATGCCCTGTGCTTAGGGCTTTTCGCGCGTGCGAAAGAGGGGGGTGGTATCATTACCCTCGGAGTGTTCCGCGTGCTGCTGAAACGCTGGACGTCCGCTTGTCAAAAGGGCTCATTTGCCGTTTTCTGAGATCGGGTCGCCTTCATTGATTCCAGCGGTGCAAAAGCAGCAGTTCACGCCAAACAGCCCCGGTCCCCTATGAAAGGGACCGGGGCTGTTTTTTTGCGTCACTTCATGGAGCGTGCCAGGAACGCGGCGATCTGCGCGCGGGTGCAGGTACCGGTGGGGTCGAAATGACCGTTACCCACGCCGGTGGTGATGCCGTTCTCCACGGCCCAAGCCACGGCCTGCGCGTAATAGCTGTCAGTGGGAACATCGGTGAAGTTCGCCGTACCGCCCGCCGTGGGCTGGCCCACGGCCCGCCACAGCATGGTGACCATCTGGGCGCGGGTGATGGTGCCGTCGGGGTTCGCGCCGTCGGAGATACCCTTCTCCTTGGCCCAATTCTGAGCGTTCTCGAACCAGGTCGCGCCGCCATTCAGATCCGCGTTGTTCTGGCGGGCGAGAATCGTCCAAAGCTGGGCCCGGGTGGTGGAGGCGTTGGGCGCGTAGATCGTGGCGCTCATGCCGTTCACCAGTCCGCGCGCACTCACAAAGTCGATCTCGTCCTCGGCCCAGTGGTTCCGGGTGTCGATGAAATCCTTGGAATTGTCGATGATCTTCACCGTCGCGCTGCCGTCCACGGTCAACTGGATACCGTCCTCGGTGGGAATGGAATCCTTCAAAATTTCCTCCGTGCCGTCGGGGTGGACGAGCACCGCCACCGTACCGGGGGTCACGTTGGAAACAGGAATTTCCACCTTGGTCTCGCCCGCGCCCTTGGGAAGCTCGATGCTCACCGTGGGGGCGGTGCTGCTGTTCCGGGTGGCCTCGACCTCCACAGGAACCTTGACCGCCTCGCCGTTCTTCTTCGCGTCCTCAACAGCCTTGCCGCTGACCTTGGCCGCCGCCTCGGTCTGGCCGTTTTTGTCGGTTTTCACCGTGCCCGTGCTACCGTCAGCGGCCTTGTTCTCGGTGACGGAACTGCCGTCCTTCTTCGTCTCGGTCTTGGAAACAGAACCGTCCTTGCCGGTGGTGGTCTGGGTCACAGAGCCGTCTCTCTGGGTCTCGGTCTTGGTGGTGGAGCCGTCGGCATTGTTCTTCGTCTCCGTTTTAATGACCGGATTGCTGTCATGGCTGTCCCGGTCGGAGGAAGATCCGCCGGAACTGCCGCCCGTAGAGCCGCCGGGCTGAGAGGGCGTAGTGCCGCCGATCACGGTGACCGTGCAGGTGGCGGATTTGCCCGAACCGTCCGCCGCGGTGGCGGTGATCGTCGCGGCACCTGCCTTGACCGCCGTCACGGTGCCGTCAGGGGCTACGGTGGCAACATCCTCGTCAGAGGACGCCCAAGTCAAAGCCTTGTTGGCGGCGTTCTCAGGCGCGACCGTGGCGGTCAGCGTTTCGCTGTTTCCAACAGAAATCGAAGTTTCCGCCTTGTTAAGCGTGATTTGGGAAACAGGGACGATCTCGGGCGTCACGGTGCGGACGTAGCCGCAGACGTTACAGGTGGTGTCCGCGTCATCGTCGTAGATGTGCGCTGCTTTGTCCTTGATGCTTTCTTCCCTATTCGGGCAGTCATTATCCGTGCATTCGTGCCAGTGGCTCGTGCCATCCTTGCTCCAATCGCCGTAGCGGTGCTCATGCGCGGGCGGGGTCACGGTGCGGACATAGCCGCAGATGTTACAGGTAGTGTCCGCATCATCGTCGTAGACGTGCGCCGCTTTGTCCTTGATGCTTTCGGACTGATTCGGGCACGCCGCGTCGGTACATTCGTGCCAGTGGTTCGTACCGTCCTTGCTCCAATCGCCGTAGCGGTGCTCGTGCGCGGGCGGCGTCACGGTGAGCGTCGCGGGCTCGGAGTATACGGGAGGCGTGCTCACGCGGTCACTGCCCGTATGGTTGTTCGTGTTCCAGAGCACACAGCGGAACAGCTGGCCGCTCTGTGCCGCCGTGACGGACGGGATCGTATAGCTGGGCGTGTAGTTCCAGAAGTCCGCCGTACTTTTGCCGCCGGCGCCTTCGATGTCCGTCCAGTTTTGGCCGCCGTCGGTGCTGCTCTGCCACTGATACTCCAGCGTGTTGAGATATTGATCGATCAGCTTGGCGGAGAATGTCACCGAATCACCCGCAGCCGCGGACACGCTCTGCGGCTGCTCCGTGACCACGGGCGTGACGCACACATTGAGCCGCCAGTAACCGGTCACGGTCTTGACCGTATTGCCGGGATAGGTCAGCGTGACATGGAAGCAAACACTCTGATAGTCCATCTCATCCGTGATGGTGATGGGATAGGATTCGCCCGCGGGTGGGATCGCAGCCCACTCCTCTTCCGTTGGCATAACGTTTCTGCAGTACTTCCAGCGGTATTTTGCTGTGACGCCCGTCAGAGAGCTTACGGGATACCAGGTACTATTGTCGTATAAACCGGCGATAATCGTTGCGATCTCGCCCTGAATGAATTCACCGTTTCCCCGCATGGGCGAGGCCGCGCCGCGCAGATATGCGGGACAGTAGTACGAGGTAAATGTATGGGAATATGTCGTGCCATCCTTATTCGTCGCCGCGCAGCGGAACTTTGCACCGTGCAGGGACAGGGGCAGGATCGCCTGATAGGTGGCTTCGGTCGCGCCCTCGATGTTCTCCCAGGTCTCGCCGCCGTCCCGGCTGACCTGCCATTGCAGCGCGGGCGCGGGCGTGCCGGTGACATCAACGGTCAGGGTCATGTATTCATTGCTTTCGACCACGCGGCTGACATCCTCCTCCGGGCTGGTGAACTCCGGCAGGTCGCCGGTGGTCATGCTGCCGTCCGACTTGGGATAGTACTTATTCCCGCCGACGGTCACAGTCTCCACCTCCGCGTCCTTGGGGATCCAGAGGTAGAGCTTTCCGCTGCCGTCGGTGGTGACATGGCTGTCGTTGAATGCCGTACCTTCCGGAAGCCCGGAAAGGGTGACATCCTCCACGGCGGTGTTCTTTTGCGAAAGGGTCAGAGTGACCTTTTTCAGCTCATTGCCGCCGGAATCTTTCACGACTGTGTTCACCGGAACATCCAGATCGACACTGCCGCCGTTGATGACAATGTTGGCGCAGTTGACCGTGCCGAGACCGAGGACGGTGCTGTTTGAGATGGTAAGTTTCCCAAGCGTCGTCTCCGGCTTGTTCGTGCAGTTGTTGATGAGCGTGATGCCATTGAATGTCAGGGAGGCACCGGTGCTGCCGTCCATGGCGTGGTCGCCGCGGAGCGTCAGCTTTTCACCGCCGGACTGTCCCTTGATGGTCAGACCGCCCGAACCCTTGAGCGTCCAGACCGCGTCGGTGCTGCCTTCGTTGGACCTCATGACACTCTCAGTGTTTTCCATCAGCACGACGGAGAGCTTCGAGCGGTCATCCAGCTCCACGCGCTTGTTCGGACCGCTCAGGTCCAGTCCGTTGAGCTTGACCTCCGCCTCGCCGCCTGTAAGCATACGGATGCCGAAGTCTGTGATAAACTTCCAATCCGCCTGGAGCTTGACGTCTTTTTCCGGGTGATAGTCGATCCAGGTGTCCTTTGCGGAATCTCCCAGATAGCCCGCACAGAGTGCGGTGTTGTTTCCGCCGGGGGTGCCGCGGAAGGCAAGCACGCCCGAGGCGAGGAGCAGGCTGAGCAGGATCATCTTGCCGCTGGCGTTGTTGTCGGCGGTGGTGATGATGGGCGCGCCCTTCTGCGGATCATGGATGAAGCCGACCGGCGAGCTGCCGTCGTCCTGAAAGCCCTCCACACTCATGATCCTTGTACCGTTCGGAAGCCAGAGGTAGACAGTGTTGCTGCCGACGAGCATGGTGAGATCCTTAATAATGTCATCGTTGACAATGTTGGGGATATTCACGCGCAGTTGTGTGACCAACGGGTAAAAAGTCGACTGCATGGTGCCGCTGGTAGCGTCGGTGCGGTAGGCGATCATCATGAGGTTCCGGCTCTCTGGTTCATGTCCTCCAGCTCGACCTTTGTCCGGTAAACAGGATTGCCGCTGTGATCCGTGACACCGGTGACCGCCTTGCCGGAGGCATCCGTCAGGTTGGCGTTGCTCCTACGGTCGATCTTCACCGTGCCGCCGGAGTGCTCCCCCTCCAGGGTGCTGCGCGTGACGCGCAGATTTCCGGCAAAGCCGGCGCTGATCCAGCAGTTTTCAACGGATACGTTGGCTCCCGTTCCGCCGATGGTCTTACCTGCGGCGTAAACGGCGCAGTCCTTGAAATTCACAGTTGCGCCGCTTGCCGCCGAAAGACCGCCCATGAGCGCCAGTGAGGACTGCGCCATGCCCCCGCCGATGAGGTTCAGCGTGCCGCCCTGTTCCACATAGATGGTGGGTGCGCTGCCGCTTTTCAGATAGCTCTTGCCTGTGAGCTTCAGGTTCAGCGTCGCGCCGCTGCGCACGGTGAGGAAGGTGTGATCGCGCACGATTGCAAGACCATCGAGCACGACGGTATGCTCACCCTCCCGCACGTCGATGCCGTAGTAATTATTGTAGTCCGCCGCAAGGACCTTGCTGAAGCCCTCTTTGAGGTTCAGCTCCTGCTGCGTGCTGCCGGAGCTGTAAACATTCTGCTTGATGGAATCTGTATCCCCGGGGCGGTCGGCGTTGCGATAGTACCAGGTTTTTCCCTTGTTGTTTTGGTCCTCATTGTAGCCGAGCACCAGCACGGCATTTCGGATGCCGCTGATCTCCACCTCTTTTTCAGGGCTTACGGTTGTTTCGAGGATCACATTCTTGTAGATGCTGCCGTTCACCGGCTTTGTTATGACAGCCTTTGTGTATGCCGTGTCTCCATTGATCCCGGAAAGATCCCAGCGGCCGTTGACCTTCAGCGCGCCGTTTTCATTCTCGTTTGAAAGAATCGGGTTCTGTGTTTTCGCGTACAGATAGCCGCCGAGGTCGACCGTCAGGTTCGAGGAAACGTAAATAGCTTCCTTGCCGTCGTATCGGTTGGTCTTCGTACTGTAGCCGTTGGAATAGGCGCGGACGGTTCCGCCACCGCCGATCTCCAGTACATTGGCCTTGATGCCGTAGCCCTGACAGCCGTCATTGCCGTTCCGACCGTCGCTCGTGGCGGTCACCTGACCGCCGACGACGCGCAGTGTTCCGCCCACAAGCAGGGCGACGGGATAGTCATTTTGGTATACACAACCCTTGGTGGTCGCATTAAGCGTGCCGTTCACTGTCAGATCGTTCTTGACATTGAGCGCGTAGAAGTCCAGATTGTTTCCCTTTGTCTCCGCAGTGACGCTCGTCCCGGCGCCAACGGCCATGCTCCGCGTCACGGTTCCATTCATGTAGCTGCGCAGTGTCAGATCCACGCTCCCGCTTGTCTCAATGCCGCCGGACTGAATGGGGAAGGTCTGGGCTTCAATGGTCAGGCTCCCGCTGCCGGAGAAGCGGACGGTATTGCCCCAGATGCCGAGATAGCGCGGCGTATTCAGATCGGAACCGGCGGACATATACTTCAAGCTACTGGAATCACCAATGTAATTGCTGCCCTCAAGCACGATGTTCAGCGTCCCGACATTACGGCTGTCGAGAAAGACGTTATAGTATTTGAATATGCCGGGCAATTGCTCGGACGAGACCTTTGTATAAGTGTCGATCGTGCAGTTTCGCAGCGTCAGCGTCTTCGTGGCGGCGTCATACTTGAAGCCGCCGGTCGTATCGTAAGTGCTGCTTATAGAGCTTTGTGTGATGTCGAGAACGGTGCTGCCGAGGGTAATCGTGCCATTCGCCGCCCGCGCACTGATGCCATTGGCCGCCCGCATTGCGACAGGGCTTGCTTTGGCGGCAACGACATCACTGCCAAGTTCATCATCCGCTGGCGCGGATGATCCCTCGTCCTCCGCGATGGCGTTCGGCTGCTCCTTACCGAGCTTCGACTCTTCCGTGCAGGCTGTTTCGCAGATGCTTGGGGAAACATCTTCTCCCCTTTTCTCGTCATCTGCGAATGCTGTTGTGGGAATCAGGGTCAAGCACAGAGCAAACGCGGTAAGCAAGCTAAGAAATCTTCTTTTCATCGTGATTCCTCCATGGTAAAAGAATTTTGGCTTCTCCAAGGGGATATCCCCTTGCCTAAATTTGTTTTTCCGTCAGGGCGTCAAAGCCCTTTTCCGCCTGCCGGACGGTCTTTTGGATGATGCCCAAAGCCATTGTGTGAAGGTCCATCTGCAAGACTGCCGCCGTGATCGCCGCCCGCTTCTCCTTCGGCACATCGTAGAGCTTGAGCGAGCAGTCCAGAAAGCGGGAGATCTTGGCGTCCATCGTGAAATACACGTCACAGGGAACCGACATGAAGCCCCGCATGATACTGGCGGACGCGATCTCCATTTCGTAGAAGTCCTTGGGCTGTGCCTCCGGCAGATAAGGCCCGAAGATGACTTGCAGCCGCTTCGTTGTGCTTTTGTAAAGATATGCCGCGATGGAGGGCAGAGAGTATGCCATCACATACAACTCCCGCAGCGGCTCGGTCAGCTCGGCGATGTGGAGCTGGAGGGCCGTTTCCACGGCGTATAGGAGCACAGGGTCTTGTTCCCCGCTGTGCTGTCCCGCCAGCGCGAATTGCCCGCTGAACATCCGCTTTACCAGCTCCAGCAGCAGCGCCTCCTTACTGGGAAAAACATGGAAGAACGAGCTCTGCCCAATGCCTGCCGCCTTTGCGATCTCTCCGGTCGTGGTTCTGGTGTAGCCCTTTTCCAGGAACAACGCCACCGCCGCTCGTAATACCTTCTGCTGCGTCACCAGACCGTTTAACAGTTTTCCTCTTGGCAAGTCAGCGCCCCCTTTATAACTTTTCTTGCGATTGCACTTTTATAATACCATGAGCCATTCCATCACGCAAGAAAAATTTCAGCGCCAGACCAGCAAAATTGGAATCTCCCTGTTCCTGATCCAGTTTTGACCCAGAATGGATAGCGGAAACCGTCAGACAGCACGTGAGAGGATATTTCCCATGGTTTGCGCCGCCTTGAGCTGAGCGTCAGTGGTCACATGGGCGTAGGTGTCCAGCGTGAACCCCGCCGAGTAGTGGCCCAGCATATCCAGCATCCGGTAGCTGAGCTTGATCTGCTCGGAACGCTCCGCCATGCCCTGGGCAGGCAGCAGGTCTTTGAAAATATGGTCGATCATGGCGTAGGCTTTCTGCCTGTTTGTATCATTTGTATTCATCCGTGGATTTCCCCTATAGGGAACAGTACGGACAGAAGGCGGCTACCTTCTCACGGGCGTATTCCTGGGGTCTCTACTGCTTTCAACCCCAGGGCAGCCCAGCCTCATCATGCTGGCCAGTGCTTTGTGTCTCATTATCAGCCCGAACAGAGTCAATGCCAGCCGACTTTGCCAAAGTCGGCCCGTCACAGGTTTTATCGCTCGCCGGATACATTCCCTCCGGGTCATGGCGCACACTGCGCGAACGCTCATCCGTCCGGGCGGTTGCCCGTACTGCTGGTATGCACTTTTCAAGGAACAGTGAGGGATCTCCTTTGGGGGTCCCTCACTGTCCTCCCGAAAATGCACGTGGGTGAATACCCTTAATTTGAAAAATTCTCAAAACATTTCTTCAGATCCCGCAGAATACGGTCCCGGCGTTTGATGACCGCCCTCTGGGTAATTCCGATCCGCGCCGCATAGTCTCTGGTGGACACGCCATCGAAGAACAGCGCGTTGATCAATTCCCGATCCGCGTCATTCAGAGACAGCATGGCCAGCAGCAACATCTCCTTTCGTTCCGCAAGGCTCTGTGCCTGCTCTCGTTCCAGCGCTTCTTCCTCCGCGCTTGGGGCTGCTTCCGCACCGACATAGTCCGGAAGCAGATCATCCTCCGCCATCTGCTCCAGCGAGAGGATCTTCCCAGAAAACTGTTCCTCCCGCACATACCGCTCCCGGCGGTCCGCCTGGGAGTAGGCCAGATACACATCCTCCGCCACTTCCACATCCACACCATCCACGGTGATGATATTGGCGATCACTTCACCGGCTTCGTTGTAAATGCGTCTATAATTGCGTTCTTCCTGCCATTTTTTCATTTTTCATGACTCCAATCTCAGATTTTTTTGAAAGTTCTGAGATCGGGTCACGGATATTTGGCGACATAGGTCTGCCAACGCTGGAGCATACAAGTCCTTTCCGCCATTCAACAATGCGAAAAGGGCGCAAAAAGAAAGAGCCTTACGCATAGCTGAAAAGCTACTTGTAAGGCTCCTAACTCAATACTTCCCGCTTACGTCTGATTCGACGCTGGGTGGTTGGTGCGCTTGACGAAGTTATATATTGTTTTGTTTTTTCTTAATTCAGGCCCATGCCGTATTCCTACAGAGAGTGGGCACGATGATCGGCGGCTCGGTCCTGTGCCGCACGGTGATCCCCACCTGCATACCGCACCTTGGACACTTTGCGATAATATCAGCTGGTTCATCCCCTACCATGGCAAACAGCCGATATTGGGAAAGGGCCGCCCCCGCTGGGGCATCCGCGATCCGTCCCTTCTCGCAGATGGGACAGCGAAGGATCTTGCGTATTTCTTGTTCCATGGCGCCTCGCTTTCTCTGTTCTCTTTTTTGAGAACAGCTTCCTAAAATTTTTTCACAGCAGATGATGATTCTCCAGCCGGATACGCATGGCTTGCTTGGAGACTTGAAAAATGCCGGCCATATCCGCGACTAATTGCTGACGATTCCTGCCAGACTGGAGCTGGTAAAAGCATCGTTTTACTTGAGGCAGCGGCATCAGAAGGTTGGATCCCAGCAGATTCGCCTGTATTTCCAATGTACTGTTCTGCGCTCTGATGATGTTCGCTTCCGTCATCATGGCTGCACCCTCACCGGTTCCGCTGTACAGTTTCTTATGCAGCAGCCAGTGTGCCAGTTCATGAGCGCAGGTAAAGCGCAGTCGGCCTGTGGAGGCATCCTCTCTGCAGAGGGAGCTATCGATGAGTACGGTGCCGCCCTTGACCGCAATGACGGTATATCCTGGGATATCGTAATCATAGATAATGGCGCCGCCATCATCAAAAATCGTTTCGCCCAAGACACACCCGGTTTTCCGCAGGCACTGATATTCCAGCGTGATCCCCTGTGCTTCGATGATGTCCTCGATAGGGATCATTCTGGGAACGCCATAATAGAGATTCGGATCATAGGCGGTGATGACTTCACGGGCGATCCCCTCCAGAGCCTGTTCCCTGTAATATGGTGTTCTCATGCCTTGGTATCACTGTCCTCTCCTGATGATCTCATGCGCCGGTTGATCCGGTCGATAAAATCCTGCCACTCCTGGTCGGTGGCGTCTGCCTCCCTGGCTGTGCGCAATGCAGCCCGGACGATCTCCCGATCCATGATGTAGTCCGGAAGGTCTGCGGATACCCGATTTTGCTTGGATTTTGCTGCAAGGTCAAGCAACCATTCCCGTTCTGGCTTATCCAACTGCAGCAGCATGGCCATCCGTTCCAGATATTCCTGCGAAGGAGCCGCACGGCGGTCATTCTCAATGTTGCTCATATAGACCGGCGACAGGTCCAGCTTTGCCGCCATGCCTCGGAGCGTCAGGCCGCGCGCTATACGCTTCTCCCGAAGGAAGCTGCCAAAGGTCTGTTCCACACGTTTCACCTCCTCGTGTGTTCTCTCGATTGGGAACACCGTCAGTATAGCAAACATTTGTTCGATTTACAAGATGAGAAAACAGAGGTGTCCCCCGCAAGGAACACCTCTGCTGGATCATTGCAGCCATGCGGCCATGCCGCGCATTTCGTCCAGCACCTCTACGGGGCCGAGGATCCGGATCTTGCCGCAGAAGGTGAACACCCATGCAAAAAATGGTGGACTGGTCGCTACCTCCACGATGGCCTTGAAATGGCCGTCATCTACTGTCACCGTTGAGACTTCTTCGCCAAAGCGGTCTATCACGCTGCGCATGACCTCGTTATCGCACAGCAGTTCCACCGTACACAGATTGTCCGGGTACATTCCGAATATTTTCCGCACATACTCAGCCGGGTCGAAGTCCGGCATACAAACAGCCGCCCGGTCAAATGATTCCACAGCCACCATTCGGTCCACCCGGAACTGTGCCAGTTTTCCATGCTTTTCCGACCAGCCCACAGCATAATAGCAATCCCGGCTCCAGATAAGGGCATATGGGCTGAACTGATAGCGGTAACCGTTATGCTTGAGTATCTTTACTTTTTGCGGTGTGTATTCGTAATACTGAAAAGTGATCTGCCGTTTTTCCTGAATGGCGTTATGGATCTCATCCACGCTGTAATAAATACACTCATTCTCCGGTTTGGCGGTGCCGTCCATATAGATATGCCGATCCAACTGGCGGGCATGAGATTCACTGGTGAGCTTACCCAGCTTTTCAATAAGCCGTTCGCTTTTCTTGGCCGTAATGAAGCGGGAGGATTCCACCGCGTCCACCAGCAATTTTAACTCCGGCAGTTCAAATAACCGTTCTCCTACGAAGTATCGGTTCTGGGTGCTTTTGACACAGACGATGTCCATGCCGTTGCTTTGCAAGACTTCAATAGCGGAATATACGCTCTTGCGCCCTGCCTGAATGCCATGTTCCCGCCAGAAGGCAAGAACATCCGCTACGGAAGCCGGATGCTGATCATCCGTATGCTCATACAGATACTGCTGTAAGAGCAGCAGACCGTATTGGGATTCATTTTTCATACCGCTTTCCTTTTCTGTTTCCACATTTTTAGGAACAATTTGTTACAGTGCTTCTTTAAATTCCAGTTTAGGTAATTGTGTGGTTGTACTCAGCTCATTCAGGACAAATCTTGTTTAACTCCAAGACAATCCAGTCCCAATTATCAATGACATCCTACGAGCCAATCTTTGCGATTACAGACATCGCCATTATACAGGACTCATAGGCTGCACAAGCGGTCACAGCCGCATACACTCTGTACGTCCATGAGACAGTTATACCAAATAGCAATGGAAAAGGCCAGTGCTTTTACTGTTTAGACATCACTGTGGCGTCATACTGTTGTTTTTATCTTGTAGTCCAACTAGGCTTGCGCTAATTATACTAAAACGAAAGATGCTTTTTAGAGAAACTCACAGTATTGTAGCAATAATCAAATTTATTTCTACTAACATTTGACAAAAGTTAGCAAATAGTATATTATTCCTGTAATGATTGCGCAGTCAGATCAAATAATGTACAAGGAGGTCCTCTCAAGATGGGAAAGTATCAGGAAGTTAAAAATTTGGTGCGCTCATACTTCGATGAATTAGAGAAGTGCGCGCCGGAAGAATCGGAAGCAGTCCTTAAAAAGTACATGAGTGAGAACTACATCTGGGAAGGTGTTTATCCATTTTTGGATCAAACAACGGCGCACTCGGTGGCAGAAGTCTTTTGGAAGCCTCTGAAGAATTCCTTGGTGCATATGCAGCGTAGGCAAGATGTTTTCATGGCAGGTACTGCTTTGGATGGAAAAACATGGGTTATGAGCATGGGACAGTTCATGGGGCTGTTTGATCAGGACTTTCTGGGGATTCGACGCACTCGCAAAATGCACCACCTGCAGTATGCTGAGTATTCCTGCGTAGAAAACGGGAAAATTACGCATACCGCCATGTTTGTAGATTTAATCGGATTTATGTGCGAAGCTGGTATAAATCCTCTGCCGCCTGAAACAGGTCACTACTTTGTTTA
>ENA-OPDH01001043-OPDH01001043.1-human-gut-metagenome-genome-assembly--contig:-NODE-1043-length-20915-cov-3.331448_pt1 | contig 20915 bp, 17 predicted proteins | sample MGYA00241260_ERZ501500 | MGnify/ENA primary metagenome ERZ501500 (study PRJEB25962, sample SAMEA2042519) | human gut metagenome | biome: human gut; feature: human-associated habitat; material: faeces...
TCCAGCGTCTGTCGTTTAAATTCCGTCATTTCATCCAAAAACAACACGCCCCGGTGCGCCAACGTCACCATTCCCGGTTTTGGAACAGCGCCGCCTCCGGTCATTGCATAAACGGATGCCGTATGATGCGGGCTGATAAACGGTCGCTCCTGAATCAGTCTTCCATCCTCCAGCTGCCCTGCCGCGCTGTAGATTGCAGACACCTCCTGCTTTTCTTCCTCGCTCATGGGCGGCAGGATTCCCGGCAGACACCTCGCAAGCATCGTCTTTCCGGTGCCGGGCGGTCCAGCTAAAAGCAGATTATGGGCTCCGGCAGCTGCAATCATTGCAGCGCGCTTTGCTTCCTCCATTCCGCACAGCAATGAAAAGTCCGGCGCTTTCTTTTCTTTTTCCATCCTGCCTTTTGCCTGACTCTGCCATCTGTCTTCCGCGTCCCGCCGCATCCGTTCCTGTTCCTGCGCCGACGCGTTTACATACTCCATTGCTTCTTCCAGGCTGCAAACGCCCATGACCGGCAGTTTCCCAACCGCAAGCCCTTCTCCCAGATTTTCAAACGGAATCAAATAGCTTCGAAAAGCGCTCTGATTTGCCGCATGCAGCATCGCCAGTACGCCCCGAACCTGCTTAATTCGCGCATCCAGCCCGACCTCGCCCACCGCCCAGAGCTCCTTCAACCGCTCCGGCGGCACTTTTCCCTGCGCCGCAAGGATGACGAGTGCGGTCGGCAAATCGAACGACGTTCCAGATTTCACAATTCCTGCCGGAGAATAATTGACCGTAATTTTTTCCGCCGGAAGCGCTGCGTTGATGTGATGCAGGGAAACGCGCAGGCGTTCCCGCGCCTCCCGCACTTCACTATCTAAAAGTCCTACCATATCAAAACAGGGCAGCCCTTTTGAAATATCGACTTCCACCTGCGCAACATAGCTCTGCAGGCCATAAAGTCCGCCTGCATTGATCTGACAATACATCTTTCCCCTTTCCGTCCCGGGAAATTCAGCCAACCAGAAAAAGGGCAGACTTTTCCTCTGCCCTCCAACTATCATAACTGTTTTAACCATACCGCACGCTGCGGCATGCTGTCAACCGTTTTTTGTGCATTCCGACTCACTGCTTTTTGCACTGCTGCTTTTCAAAAATCAGCCTTTCATCCCCACGCCGCATCCCGTAAGCGCAAGAGCGCTCGTTTTTCAATCCGGCTGACATAGCTTCGGGAAATCCCCAGCCGTTTTCCCACCTCTTTCTGCGTAAGTTCCGTTCCTCCGGGCAGTCCGTACCGAAGATACAGCACCTCCTTTTCCCGTAGGCTGAGCACGCTTTCCATCAGCTCATAGAGCTTTTGGTTCAGCCGCTGTTTTTCCATCTCTTCCACAATGTCCGGCTGTTTTTGTTCCATCACGTCCAGGAGGTTGATCTCGTTGCCCTCCCGGTCCGTTCCGATCGGCTCATATAACGATACTTCCCGCGCTGTCTTTTTTTTACTGCGCAGCATCATCAGAAGCTCGTTGTCGATGCATCGGGCGGCGTAGGCTGCCAGACGGCTGTTTTTCTGCGGGTCAAAGGTCTCCACCGCCTTGATCAGCCCGATTGTCCCGATTGAAATCAGGTCTTCCAGTTCTTCCTCGCTGCTGTATTTTTTTGCAATGTGCGCGACCAGCCTTAAATTCCGTTCAATCAGGAGCCGTTTCGCCTCGCTTTTTCTTCCGGCATCTTCTGCCTGCAATGCCTGTATGCAAAGGCTTTCCTCTTCCTTTGACAGAGGTTTCTGAAAGGTTTTCACTCCTAGCCCCCAGCCGTTGCCAACGCCCCGGCCTCCTGCAGTTTACTTTATTTTATGAAAACCCTTTTCGTCCCGTGCCTTTCCATCTGTCCCTATTTTTGAGCGGTGTGCTCGATTTTGGCGCACAGCAGCGGCTGTCTATCGACGCAGCTGTTTTTGACGCGCGGTATTCACGCGTCTTTGATCGGACAGTCTGCAAACAGCGCCGCAACTGCGGACTTGTATTCTGTCAGCTTCTGTGCCTTGCGGATTTTTTTGAGATATTTTTCGGAGCCTTCAAACAGCTGCCCCTGCCAGCTCCAGAGTTCCTTCATTTTAAATAGTACGTCCCGTTCCCCGGACAGCACCGCTGCGTAATCCTCCGCCAGCCGCCCATAGAAATCTCGAATGTCCGATACTCGCTTCGCCGCGTCCTCCCAGACTGTGCTTTTGTTTTCCAGACGCAGTTTCTTTGCAGCGTTTTTTTTCGCCAGATCAGCACTTTTGGCGCGCAGCCGCATCACCAGCGCCGGATCGATCAGCATTCCCCTGCCGAACATCAGGTCATCCGCATCCGGATACTCCACCAAAAATCTCTCTGTATCGGAAACGCTGAATAAATCGCCGTTGTAGCAGACCGGAATGGTCCGTCCCACAGTTTCTACATCTGCTGCAGTTGCACTCAGCCTTTCTTTCGCCCGCACATAGGCTTCCCGGTGCACGTTTCCTTTATAAAACTCTTTCAGCACGCGGGGATGCACGATCAGCTTCTGAATCGGATACTGGGAAAAAATATCTAGCAGGCGTTCAAATTCATCCGGGTTTTCCACGCCAATTCTCGTTTTGATCGAAATTTTCAGCGGGCTGTGTGCAAAAATTTCCTCCAGAAACGCATCCAGCGCGTCTGGATCGGCTAAAAACCCGGCGCCTTTTTTCTTCGCCGTCACGGTAGCGGACGGACAGCCAAGATTTAAGTTCACTTCTTTGTAGCCCTGTTCTTTGAGCATCCCGGCAACCTTGCAAAAGCCTTCCGCCTGATTCGTCAGGATCTGCGGAACAACCGCGATGTTCTGATTGTGCTCTGCTGCAATGTCGTTCCACTCCCGCGTCGTGAAGCTTTTCCCTTTTTTCGGCGTGATGAACGGTGTGTAATAGCGATCCATCGACGGAAAGCACGCATGATGCGCATTCCGGTAAATATATCCTGTAATCCCCTCCAGCGGGGCAAATTCATACTGCATGCGATTCTCCCGATCTAATAATCCAGCAAAAACTCCGCCAGCGCATAGTTGCTGACGTCCACGCCATAATCCGTCAGGCGCAGATTTTTTTTCGATTCATCCAGACAAAGTAACTGTTCGGAAAACAGCTTATCCGCTGCGTCCTGATAAACGTCCCAGAAGCTTTTTCCAAACTGGTGTTCAAATGCTTGCAGTTCAATGCCTTTTGTCAGGCGCAGCCCCAGAAACATAAACTCTTCCATTCGTTCCGACACACGAAGCGTCTGCACCTCTTCCCGAAGGTTTGCAAAATCTCCCTGATTTTTACCGCATTCCAGATAGTCCGATAAGTCAGACGTCATCTTCCAGCGCATCGGGTCAATCAAAGACGACGCTCCAAGCCCGATCCCCAAATAATCCGTCCGGTTCCAGTAGCCGATGTTGTGGCGGCAGGCATACCCGTCCTTCGCATAATTCGAAATTTCATACCGATGGTAGCCATACTGTTCCAGAATTTCCCGCGTTCGGGCATACATCCGGCGTTCGTCCTCTTCCGACGGAAGCGGCAGCATTTCTTTCGGGCGCAGCGTCTGGTTTGCGTCCTCACCATACCAGTTCCAAAATGGCGTACCTTCTTCGATGATCAGGCTGTAGGCCGACAGATGCTCCGGCGCAAGCTCTGCAGCTTTCATGAGTGTCTGCTCCCAGCTCTCCACCGTCTGCCCCGGCAGCGCAGACATCAGATCGACGTTGATGTTTTCAAACCCAGCCCTCCGCGCCTGCTTATAGTTTTGGACAAAGGTATCGAAATTGTGAATTCTGCCAAGCATGGCAAGTTCTTTGTCACACGCCGACTGCAGCCCCATGCTCAGCCGGTTGATTCCGGCACGCCGATATCCGGCGAGTTTTTCAAAATCCAGCGTGCCCGGGTTGCTTTCCAGCGTAATTTCTGCATCGTCCGCAACGCAAAAATGCGCCCGGATCGCGTCCATCAGCCGTTCCATATCCCTGACGCGCAAAAGGGACGGCGTACCGCCGCCCCAGAAAATCGTAGTGACTCTGCGCTCTTGATAAAACTGACTCTCCTGCACGATCTGCGTGATAAGGGCGTCGACGTAGGACTCCGGGACGTGCGCATCCGCTGTAGAGCTATCTGCTGCCAGCGGTGCCGACAAAAAATCGCAGTAGCGACATTTTTGCCTGCAGAACGGAATGTGCAGATATAATTCCAGATCTTTTTTCGGTGTCATAGGCTCAGTTCTCATCCAGCTTTAAGACGCTCATGAAAGCCTTCTGCGGGATTTCCACGTTGCCGACCTGACGCATCCGCTTCTTGCCTTCCTTCTGCTTTTCCAGAAGCTTTTTCTTACGGCTGATATCGCCGCCATAGCATTTTGCAAGCACGTCCTTGCGCATCGCCTTGACGGTTTCCCGGGCGATAATCTTGCCGCCGACTGCCGCCTGAATCGGAATTTCGAACAGATGGCGCGGGATTTCATCCTTTAACTTCTCGCACATTTTCCGACCACGTTCGTATGCGCTGTCCTTATGTACAATAAATGAAAGTGCATCCACTTCTTCCCGGTTAATCAAAATATCCAATTTTACAAGCTCTGACTGCTCATACCCCTTTAACTCATAGTCAAACGACGCATAACCCTTGGAACGGGACTTTAACGCATCGAAAAAGTCGTAAATGATTTCATTTAACGGCAGCTCGTATTTGAGCAATGCACGGGTTTCTTCCATATATTCCATGCCGAGATACCGTCCGCGGCGCTCCTGGCACAGCTCCATAATGGAACCGATGTAGTCCGTCGTCACCATGATTTCCGCAGAAACCACAGGCTCTTCCATATATTCGATCATCGACGGGTCAGGCAGATTGGACGGATTGGTCAGCTCGATCACTTCCCCGTTGGTCTTATGCACCCGGTACACAACGCCCGGCGCTGTCGTCACCAGATCAAGATTGTACTCTCTTTCCAGACGTTCCTGAATGATTTCCAGATGCAGCAGTCCCAAAAATCCGCAGCGGAATCCAAAGCCAAGGGCGATGGATGTCTCCGGCTCATAAAATAAGGACGCATCATTTAACTGCAGCTTTTCCAGCGCATCCCGCAGATCAGGATACTTCGCACCGTCTGCCGGATACAATCCACAGTACACCATCGGATTGACCTTTTTATAACCGGGAAGCGGTTTTGCACACGGATTGGCTGCATCTGTAATCGTATCGCCGACGCGGGTATCCTTGACATTTTTGATCGAAGCCGTCAGATAGCCAACCATTCCTGCAGACAGTCCGTCCTCGCTGGGGATAAACTGACCTGCGCCAAAATAACCGACCTCCACAACATCAAACTCTGCACCTGTTGCCATCATACGGACTTTGGTACCTTTTTTTAACTGTCCTTCCATAATTCGGAAAAAGACAATCACGCCCTTGTAGGGATCGTAGAGGGAATCAAAAATCAGCGCCTGCAGCGGATTTTCGGCGCTGCCGCCCGGCGCGGGAATTTTTTTCACAATCTGCTCCAGTACCTGTTCGATATTTAATCCGTTTTTAGCGGAAATCAAGGGTGCATCCTCCGCATCCAGACCGATCACATCCTCGATTTCTTCCTTGACCCGCTCCGGCTCCGCGCTCGGCAGGTCGATTTTGTTGATGACCGGAAATACCTCCAGATCATGATCCAGGGCAAGATACACATTTGCCAACGTCTGCGCCTCGATGCCCTGCGCCGCATCCACAACAAGAACCGCGCCGTCACATGCCGCCAGCGCTCGGCTGACTTCATAGTTAAAGTCCACGTGTCCGTGAGTGTCGATCAGGTTAAAAATATATTCTTCCCCATTCTCTGCACGGTAAATCGTCCGCACCGCCTGGGATTTGATCGTAATACCGCGCTCCCGCTCCAGCTCCATGTTATCAAGCACCTGCTCCTGCATTTCTCTGCTCGTCAGAAGACCGGTCTTTTCGATAATTCGGTCTGCCAGCGTCGATTTGCCGTGATCGATATGCGCGATGATACAAAAATTTCTGATATTGCTCTGTTTTATTTTGGACATTCTTTCCTCACTCTGATTCCTGTCGTCAACCGCCGCATTTTAGAAAATGAAAACCGTTTGCTACGCCGACGCCATACTCGCCATTTTTCAATCTGATTGCATTTAAGTATATCAAACTCACAGGCTGTGGGCAAGGAATTTTCGAACACAAAAACAGCGCCCTCAGTCTGGTAAATGAAAGCGCTGTTTTTGTAACACTTATTCCCGACTGCGGCACTGTTTCGCCAGATAATGAATCACGTCCCGTCTCGTAATGATCCCAATAAAGACCTTTTCATCATCAATAACCGGCACGAAGTTCTGAGCGCTGACCTTTTCCAGCAGTCCTTCCATATCCACATTCACATGAACCGGCTTATTGTCCCGGGAACGTTTCACCTGCATGACAGGAATCTCTTCCATCTGATACAGGCTGGGAAAATTCAGTTCTTTTAATCCCCAGAGCACATCCCCGTCCGTCAGCGTGCCAAGATATTTGCCCTCCGTAGATAAAAGCGGAACTGCAGCATAACCGTGATGCTCCATCTTTTCAAGTGCCTGACGCAGTGTGTCAGTTTCCTCCACATAAGCGACCTCGCTCTTTGGTGTCAAAAAGAATAAAATATTCATCTGTAAATTCTGTCTACCTTTCGTATACGATTCTCTCCGCCTGCGCTGCCGCCTCTTCTTCCGAAATCAGGCAACCGATAATTTTCAGTGCAAAATCGATCGCACAGCCCATGCCGCGTCCGGTGATCACATTGCCATCCACCTCTGCTGCGCCGTGCGTCACAAAGGCGCCGTCCAGCTCCTTTTCCATGGAAGGGAAGCTCGTCGCCTTTCTCCCCTTCAAATATCCGCGATGTCCGAAAATCTGCGGGGCCGCGCAGATCGCTGCAACCCATTTTCCAGCGCTATAAAAACGATCCAGCTGTTCCATTAATCCATCACAGGCTTCCAGATGCAGGGTTCCAGGCATTCCCCCCGGAAGCACCAGCAGATCGAACGCATCAAAATCTGTCTCAGAAAGCAGCTGATCCATCTGCACGGTAATCTGATGCGAACCGGTCACCGCCGCCGTCTCATCCACGGAAACCATTGTCACCTCGATGCCCGCCCGTCTGCAGAGATCCACCACTGTCAACGCTTCTATTTCTTCATAACCAGCCGAAAAAAATACACCAATTTTCGCCATCTGTATGTCCCCTTTCTTCTTAAGTTCATTTTCTGATGTCTGGCAGCCGCCTGCTTAAACGTCACCTTCCTCCGTTGAGCGCTTCCGCAGCCTGCCATTTGAACCATTCCTATCTTAGCAGAAATCTCTGTTCCATAAAAGGGAAAAAGTATGAATAATTTCTAAAGAATGTTAAAATTCAGGGTGCTTCCACAACAAAATTCACAAATCCTGCGTATGTGTGCTATACTAAGCCTATCGAGCATCTAAAATACACAAAGGAGTACCGCTATGCCCCCTATGGAAATCGAACGAAAATTCACAGTCAAAGCTCTGCCGGAAAATCTGGACAGCTATCCCTTCCACCTCATCGAGCAGGCTTATTTAAACACCGACCCCGTCCTGCGCATCCGCAAACAGGATGATGAATATTATCTGACCTACAAAGGAAAAGGACTGATGGCGCGGGAAGAATATAATCTTCCGCTCAATCAGTCCTCCTATGAGCATCTGCTTCCGAAAGCCGACGGCATCTGTATTTCCAAAAAACGATATCTGATCCCCTGGGATCCTTATACCATCGAGCTGGATGTTTTTGAGAAGTCTCTGGCGCCGCTTATCATCGCAGAAGTAGAATTTCCATCCATCGAGGAAGCAAACGCATTCACACCACCGGACTGGTTCGACCAGGATGTGACGAAGGATCCGGCGTATCATAATTCGAATTTGATCTTGAAATAGGATCGTCGGATCGTCGCCATACTATTATAGGATCAGGCAAAGGATATAAGTGTTCACGGTCAACACAAATGAAATCCCGGAGAGCTGCAACTCTCCGGGATTTCTTGTTTGTCAGGGCAGATCACCTGCAATAAGTCTCTGTCACGTCCTTCATATGTGCTGCCAGTGCATCCGTCAGCTGCCCGTCCGTCAGGCGCCATTTCCAGTTGTCTCCAAGGGTGGACGGGAAGTTCATGCGGGCTTCTCGTCCGAGTCCGAGCCAATCCTGCATCGGGATCACTGCGGTTCCTGCGGTTGAGGACATCGCTGTTGCGATCATCGCTTCCACTACATCTTTACCGCTTTTTACCCTCAGGTACTCACGAATGTATTTCTGCACCTTGCGGTTGTTTTCTTCGTACCAGCCGCGGGTCGTCTGGTTGTCATGGGTTCCGGTGTAAACAATACAGTTCTTATCATAATTGTGCGGCAGGTATTCGCTGTCGTAGCTGTCAAATGCGAACTGCAATACCTTCATACCCGGATATCCGCATTTTTTGATCATTTTGCGGACAGGAGGTGTAATCACACCCAGATCCTCTGCGATCATCTCTTTTTTGCCCAGCTTCATCTTCATCGCTGCAAACAACTCGAAGTCAGGTCCCTTTTCCCAGTGACCATTGACTGCAGTTTCGTCTCCGTAAGGAATCGAGAAATATGCCTCAAAGCCACGGAAATGATCTACGCGGACGATATCGTAGAGGCGATAGCTGTAACCGATTCTTAAGATCCACCAGTCATAGCCGGTCTTTTTGTGATATTCCCAGTCATAAAGAGGATTGCCCCACAGCTGACCGGTGGCAGAAAAGGCATCCGGCGGAACCCCTGCAACTGCCTTGGGCACACAGCCCTCAGAAAGCTGGAACAGCTCCGGATGAGACCAGGTATCTGCACTGTCAAGTGCAACGTAAATCGGGATATCTCCGATAATAGAGATCCCTTTTCCATTGGCATAGGCCTTGAGTGCCTGCCACTGTTTTGCAAATAAATACTGTAAAAACTGCCAGAAGCAGATTTCATCGGACAGCTCATGTCTGCAGCGTCTGATTGCTTCAGGCTCCCGCAGCTTTAAAGGTGCGTCCCATTCCAGGAAGCTTGCGCCGCCCTGACTGTCCTTGATCGCCATAAACAACGCATAATCAGAAAGCCACCAGTCATTTTCCTCACAGAATGCAATAAATTCAGCATTCTCTGCGATATGGCTGTTGTGGTATGCCTTGCGCAGCAGGGGAAAACGCCCCTGATACATTTTTTCATAATCCACATAGGACTTGCTGCCGCCCCAGTCTGTATTCTCACATTCTTCTTCTGTCAGCCATCCATTTTCGATCAGCTCTTCGAGATCGATCAGGTAGGGATTGCCCGCAAAGGTAGAAAATGCCTGATAGGGGGAATCCCCATATCCGGTGGGTCCCAAGGGCAGGATCTGCCACAGCTTCTGTCCCGCTTCCTTCAGAAAATCCACAAAAGCATAGGCTTCTTTGGAAAAGGTTCCGATGCCGAATCGGGATGGCAGGCTGGTAACAGGTAATAAAACACCGCTTCTTCTCATTCTTTTTTCCTCTCATCCTTTGAACGATATGTTTTGTCACGCCATGCAGGGCGAAAGATCAGAACCCCCGTGCAAGCACAGTCGGTCTTCTGACTTTTCGCCCTTTTCATCATTTGAAATCTCCGATTTCTCATGTCTGACAGGTCAAGAGGTCTTTCCCCCACCCAGGAGCAGGCCCCTGGGTGCTTAGACCTTTTTCCCCTGGTATCCTTATTTTAATTTCCAAATATCGCGGTTGTATTCTGCGATGGTACGATCGGCAGAGAAAAATCCGGCTTTGGCGATATTTACCACCATCATGCGTTTCCACTTTTCCTGATCCTCGTAGTCTGCAAACATACGGTCTTTGGTTGCAATATAGTCTTCCAGATCCAGCAGGGTCATGAACCAGTCCTTATTCAGCAGCTCGTTGTAGAGGCGCTCCAGATTCTCCTTATGACCAACTGCCAGTGCCTGATCGCTTACGATGAAGTCTACTGCTGCTTTGATCACAGGGCTCTTCTCGTAGAAGCTTCTGGACACGTAGTCTGCCTTTGCATAGTGATCGATAACCTGCTCGCTGTTTTCGCCGAAGATATAGATGTTGTCCTCACCGACGAGGTCGTGGATTTCAACGTTTGCACCGTCAGCTGTGCCCAGTGTCACCGCACCGTTTAACATCATCTTCATGTTGCCGGTACCGGATGCTTCCTTGGAAGCCAGAGAGATCTGCTCGGAAATATCGCAGGCAGGGATCAGCTTCTCTGCATAGCTTACGTTATAGTTTTCTACCATAACAACCTTCATGTAGTCCTTTACATCCGGATCGTTATTGATGATCTGCTGCAGGACTAAGAGCAGATGGATGATATCCCGTGCAATGACATAAGCCGGAGCTGCCTTCGCGCCGAAAATAAAGGTCAGCGGACGGGCAGGCTTTTTACCGCCTTTGATCTCCAGATATTTGTGGATGATATACAGTGCGTTCATCTGCTGTCTCTTGTACTCATGCAGACGCTTGATCTGAATATCGAAAATGGAATCGGGATTTAATTCCTCGCCTTCGTGCTCTTTGATATGAGCAACAAGTGCTTCTTTCTTCTCTCTTTTGATCTTTACCAGATCGTTTAAGAATTCCTCGTCATCCTTAAATGCAAGCAGCTTTTCCAGCTCCATCGCATCCTTCTGATAGCCGGTTCCGATCTTTTCGGTAATCAGGGCAGCCAGCTCACGGTTGCAGGAAAGCAGCCATCTGCGGAAGGTAATGCCGTTTGTCTTATTATTGAACTTTTCAGGATAAATCTCATAAAATGCATGCAGCTCGGTATCCTTTAAGATCTCGGTGTGGATCGCAGCAACGCCGTTTACGGAGAAGCCGTAGTGGATATCCATGTGAGCCATGTGCACGCGGTTCTGATCGTCGATGATCTGTACCTTCGGATCGCTGTATTTTGCAGCAACACGGGCGGACAGCTCCTTGATGATCGGAACGAGCTGAGGAACCACCTTTTCCAGATAGGACAGCGGCCATTTTTCCAGAGCCTCTGCCAGAATGGTGTGGTTGGTGTATGCGCAGGTCTTGCTGACAACCTCGATTGCCTCGTCCATTGTAAACGCTTTATCGTTTACCAGGATACGGATCAGCTCCGGAATAATCATGGACGGATGGGTATCGTTGATCTGGATGACTGCATAATCGTACATCTTTCTCAGATCGTACTGCTTTTCCTTCATCTCCATCAGGATCAGCTGTGCAGCGTTGCTGACCATGAAATACTGCTGATAAATACGAAGCAGGTTGCCGGCTTCATCGGAATCATCGGGATATAAGAACAGGGTCAGGTTCTTTTCAATGGCTTCCTTATCAAATGTGATACCTTCTTTTACGATGCTTTCATCTACGCTCTCGATGTCGAACAGGCGCAGCTTATTGACACCATTGTTGTAGCCGACTACGTCAATATCATACAGACGGGAGGTTACCTTTCTGTCACCGAAAAAGACATCAAAGGAAACATCGGTTTTATTCAGCCAGGAATCCTTCTCGATCCAGTCGTTCTTTTCTGCGGTCTGAAGGCGATCCTTAAATACCTGCTTGAACAGACCGAAGTGATAGTTTAAGCCGATGCCTTCGCCGGGAAGACCCAGGGTTGCAATGGAATCCATAAAGCAGGCAGCCAGACGTCCCAGACCACCGTTACCAAGAGACGGTTCCGGCTCGATCTCTTCGATTCTGGACAGCTCCTTGCCCTTGCTCTTTAATACACTTTCTACTTTTTCATAGATTCCCAGATTGATCAGATTGTTGGACAAAAGCTTACCGATCAGGAACTCGGCAGAAATATAGTAGATTTTCTTGTCACCGTCGTTGGGTACGGTTGCCTCTTCCAGTCCCTTTACCAGATACAGCAGTGCAACATAAACCTGCTCATCGCTTGCATCCTCCAGCTTTTTGCCGAAGAGCTTCTCAGACAGAGCTTCCAGCTCCCTGTCAATTCTCTGCTCCAGAATTTCTCTCCGGATCGTTTCTTCCTGTCTCATTCTTTCCTCCGTTTCTGCCGCCTGGCGGCAACTTTTGATTCATGACAATAGAATGCTCGCAGAGCGTGCATTCTATTGTTTACTCTACAATGTCCTGGTAGCGCATCCGCACCAGTTCATATCCTAGCACTACGTTTCTTCCCTCTTCCAGATGCAGCAGGCGGTCAACCTCTTCCACCGCAGCAGCCGACACGCCATAAAAATCCTGACGCACCGTATTCATCTGCTTGCCCGCATAGCTCATGAGCGGGATTCCGTCAAAGCCGCAAACCGGATGGAACACATCCAGCTCCATCAATGCCCGCATCGCGCCAATAGCCATCAGATCCGATGCACAAACAAACACATCCATTCTGTCTGCATAAGAGAAGGTCAGCTCCCTCGCTTTTTTCTCACTGAAATCTCCGTATTCGATGGTCAGCTCCAGCGCAAGCTCCTCTGCCAGCTTCTTCATCCCTGCAATCCGTTCTCCGGTTACAAAGGACTTTTTATCCCCTGCGATATAAAGGACCTTTGAACAGCTTTCATTGCCGAGGATCGTCTTTTTTGCGATTTCGTACTGGGCATTTTTCTGGTCAATCCAGACCGAAGACGTATTCCTGTCATGATAGGGTGCGTCAACCAGCACGATTTTAAACGCACCAGACGCTATCAGCTCTCTTAGAAATTCATCTTCCTCATTCATCCCATATGCGATAATTCCTTCGACGCTCTGAGCTTTTAAATAGCTGGTCAGCTCATCCAGTCCCATATCCGCTACCATGGAAAAAAACAGCGTCACCACATCAAGCTTTAATTCCTTTGCCCGGTGGATCGCGCCGGAAAGATACTGCAGGTTGATCTCATCCACGCAGCCAACTGTTTCCTCCAGCTTTAACAACAGGGCAACCCGCCCAAACTGTTTGGAGGAAAGTGCTGCTGCAACCGCATTGGGCGTATAGTTCAACGCTTCGATCGCCGCATTTACCTTGTCCTTCGTGCTTTCACTGACGCCTTCATAGCCGTTTAGCACCTTCGACACAGTGGAGATCGCCACGCCTGCCTGTCTCGCCACATCTTTTATGGATGCCAAGCTTTCTCCTCCTCTCTGTTGGAAAACGTTTTCTAAATACACCCATATCATAGATCAGAAAACGTTTTCCGTCAATATCAATATTTTAAGAATCATGTCAATTTTTTGTAAAAAAAGGCGGCAGGAGCTTTCGCTCCTGCACTCCTCGAGCGGGCATGTCCTATGTTGTATCTTCCTCCTTGTTCTCTTTTCGTGCATCCTTATGCCTTATGGAATAGTCCGCCGTATGCCTGGCTGTAAGCTGCAACAAGTTCTTTTGCAAGAGAGTAGGAATTGATCAGCGGATGCAGCATCAGCGCCTGGACCGCTTTTTCCTCGGACTGTTCCTGTACCGCCTCTACGGTTTCCTTTTCGTACATCTTAATCAGACGCATCAGCAGATAGCAGTGCTCCGGAACTTCCTCCGCCTTCACCGGATGAATTCCGGTTTCATCCACATGGCAGGTAACTTCCACAACGTCGCGGTCACCCAGTCCGGGAATGCTGCCCTGATTTTCTACGGAAAGCACCAGATCGCGTCCGTCCTTGCTCTGCAGCCCCTCGATGCAGTCAAGCATAACGCCTACATATCCCATGCCATCAGGCACTTCCAGCTGCCCTTTTTCCAGAAGCGGGCGCTTTGCAAGACCGGATTCGATACTCATGTAGGAATTCTCACGAACCTGCATATAGTACAGGAAAATCTGCAGTGCGCCTTCGGGATCGGCGTCCATATCCATCGCCTTTAACTCTTCCATCATCTGCTTGTTGACCTGCTCGATCGTCTGACCTCTGGTCGCGCCGGATTTTAAGATATTGGCGAGCGCTTTTTCCCGATGATAATAGTAGTAGAGATATTCATTCGGCAAAAATCCGATCATCCGCAACAAATCGGGATCGAACATGGAAAATTCCTGAATGCTCTTTAAAAATGCGTCGTCCGCAAGGAGCCTGGGCAGAATCTCCTCGTCCCTGATCTTCACGCTGCGAATCCAGGAAAGATGATTTAATCCGAAGAATTCCACATACAGGTCTTTTTCATCCACGCCGAGCTTTGCTGCCATACGGAATTTTGTGCTGCTGGGCGCATCGCAGATGCCGATCACCTTTTCATAGCCTGCGCTCTTTAACGCCTGTGTCACCAGACCGGACGGGTTCGTGAAATTGAAAATCCATGCGTTCGGTGCAATTTCATTAATCAGCCTGCAGTACTCCAGCAAAATCGGAATCGTGCGCACTGCCATCGAAAATCCACCGACACCGGTCGTTTCCTGTCCGATTACGCCTGCGTTTAATGCGATTGTTTCATCCATAACACGGGAATGGTCGCCGCCGACGCACAGCGTTGTTACCACATAATCCGCGTCCTGCAATACCTTACGCACATCCGCAGATTCCGTTACAATCAGATCCTTGTGATTTCTGTTTACCACATGGCGGCACAGCTTTGTGATGATCTGCTGTTTCTCCTGATTGATGTCATAGAGCGCTACCTCGTCAATATGAAGTGCCTTGTATCTTGCCAGCAGGCCGTTGATAAAAATGACGGTTCTGACGCCTGCTCCCCCGATGACTGCGATTTTCATTTTGTTTCTTCCCCTTTCTTTTTTCCCATAAATTCCTTCAGTCCCTCTTTGTCCGGAAATCCGGTGTTGCCGCCGTACGCTGTCACGTTTAACGCGCCGCAGGCATTACCGCAGGCCAGACATTCTTCCAGACCTTTTCCGGTCAGAAATCCGTATACGAAGCCCGCATTAAACGAATCCCCTGCGCCAGTCGTATCCACAGCCTTTACCCGGTACGCCGGGAAAAAGACCTCTTTTCCGTTTTCGATTGCAAGAGAACCGCTGCTGCCAAGCTTGATGACCACCCTGTCGCAATCCTTCGCAAACTCCCGTGCCGCTTCCTGTGCGGTCTTCGTCCTGCCATAGTGAATCGCTTCCGTCTCGTTCATGAACAGCACGTCGATATACGGAAACAGCTCCTTGATCTGAGGATTCCATTCCCCGGTTGGATCCCAGCCCAGATCGAACGAGACAGTCGCTTCTGTCTCTGCTTTGACGCGTTTTAATAAAGAAAGATACGCCGCGTGGTTTTTGCTTCCCTCGTAGCCTGTCATATGGATATGCGAAGCGTTTTTCACGCCCTCGATATCCACCTTGTCGATAGAAATTCCCGCGTTCGTGCCGCGATACGTCAGAAACGACCGATCCTTTTCATTGGTAAAACTGATCGAAATACCGGTTTTCTCCGTCCTGCTCGTTTCAAGTAAGCTGTCGTCGATATTTTTGCGGCAAATTCTTTGCGGATCAGCTCCCCGTAGCAATCGTCCCCGACCTCTCCCTGAAATTCCGGATGCAGACCGAGCTTTCCAATGCCAAGCGCAAACAGCGCCGCGCCGCCGCCTACATAGGTATCCATAACCGGCACTTCATCCTCCTGCCCGGGCTTTGGCAGACTGGAAACGCCCGGAACAACAAGGTCTATATTTACATCGCCGTAAACATAGACGTCCCATTTTTTCCCTTCATAGTCCCCTCCATCTCTATTTTTCATTCTTTTTCAGCATACCATAAAGCACCGGGAAAACCAAAAGCATCTCAGGGCAGACAATCCCTTGACTTTTCCAAAAATTCTCTATACGCTAAGGAAAAGAGATCAGAGTTCCATTGTATTGAAATGGGCTATCGAAGCATTTACAGGGAGGTTTTATAAAAAAGAATATGGTACAGAATCCTTATCAGAACGCGCTTTTGCCGGCTCCGGTCGGCGGCGGTTATTCCGACCCGGACTATTGGATCTGGTGCGGCTCCGTCGTACAGGGGGACGACGGAGCCTATCACATGTTTGCGTCCCGTTGGCCGAAAGATCTCGGCTTTGGTGCAAACTGGCTGTTTAACTGCGAAATCGTCCGGGCTTCCAGCAAAAATCCGGAAGGTCCCTATACCTTTCAGGAGGTCGTGCTCGGACGCCGGGGACGCACTTTTTTTGACGGCATGAACGTGCACAATCCGTACATCCGTAAATGGAATCAAACCTACTACCTTTATTATATGGGAACGACCTTCGGCGGGCCGATTCCCGGTCCCGGTGACGAGGTGGACAGCTCGCGTTTTACCGAGGTCTGGAACCGCAAACGAATCGGTCTTGCAATCGCACCGTCTGTTTTTGGTCCATGGACGCGGTGCGATGAGCCGCTGATTTCTCCCAGAGACTGCTCCCACTGGGATTGCACTGCAACGACCAATCCTGCCGTCGCAATCCAGCCCGACGGAACGACCTACATGCTTTACAAATCGCGTTCCTTCGCAGACGGTCCGTTAAAAATCGGTGTCGCAAAAGCGCCCCGCCCGGATGGTCCCTTTGAACGGATTTTGGACGACCCGATCTTTAATTTCGAGGACCCGAACATCCATCTGGAAGATCCGTACCTGTGGTACGAGGACGGAAAATTCCGCCTGCTGATCAAAGACGACTTCAAAAACGGAGGTCCCGGCATCAGCGGCATCTGGGGTGCAGGCCTGTACGCTGAAAGCGCCGACTGCATTCACTGGGAATTCGCCGAAAATCCTGTCGTTTACTCCCGCCATGTTACCTGGTCCGATGGCAGACAGTCCGATCAGGCAAACTGCGAACGCCCTTACTTTTTGCTTGATGAAAATAACCATCCCACGCATCTGTTTCTGGCAACCGGGGAAGGTCCTGCACCCTACCAGTTTTCCAGAACCTGGAACATGGTGATTCCGCTGCGCTAAGCGCCGAGCTGACACGCTTCCGCATCTGTCTTGGAAGCGTCTGACTGCAACTATACCTTTTGGAGAGGAACGTATGACAACCGATCAGAATTATCAACAAATTTACCGCGTCGGCGGCATGCTGGACGCAGGCTTTGTAGGACAGATCACCTACACCATCAGCCTCGATCAGGTCTATGACGAGCTGGACATTCATTTTAGCTTTGACAAGCGGCTCTACAGTGAAAGCGACGTTACGCCAGAGCTCATCGACAAGCTTCAGACACTCTGCACCGCAAAATATGACGCCCCGACCTATCCCGTCGAGGAGTTCAGGCAGACCATTCTGCACGAAATGAAAACAGAAATTCACACAATGGCGGAATTAAACGACAATTTCATCGGCTGCATCCACCGCCAGCTGACGGATCGCCACATGTTATACACAAAAGAATTCACAAGCGACGGCTGTCTGGCACAGGACACCTTTTCCGGCGTTTTAAAAGTGACCGTCCTCGTTTTCAACGTGCTGCTGGACAACACGCAGTACACGCTGACCGTTTCCGGACATCCGGTCGGACAGGGTGTAATCGCACCGAACTTTAATCTAATGGATACGGTAAAGACTGCAGTGGGAAATACGGGGGCTTCGAATGCTGCCGGGAGCGCTGACAACTCGTGCGAAGCTGAGAGTGCTCCTGCCTCCGCTGTTGCCACGGCTGGCAGTTCGGGCGTCTCCGGCGCTGGCTCTGCTGCCACGGCTGGCGATTCGAGCACCACTGGCAGTTCTTCTGCTGGTAATACCGTCACTGCATCCACCCGCTTCAAACGCCTTGAGCTGCACAACCACACGGTCGAATCCGACGGCAGCTTAACCTGTCAGGAGCTGACGGAATATCTGACAGCCGACCATGTCGATGCGTTCGCCATCACCGACCACAACACCACCTCCGGTCAGAAAAAGATCGAACATCTGCTGGAAGAAAAGCATTATCCGATCAGCCTGATCCGCGGCATGGAATATACGACTTATTTCGGGCATATCCTCTGCTTAAACCTCGCAAAATATGTTCCCTGGAACTCGATCGACCAGCACCGTCCCGGGCTGTTGTTCGAAGCTGCCCGCGAAAAAGGCGCGCTCGTCGGCATCGCGCATCCGTTTTCCTATGGCGATCCTTTTGCCCGCGGCTGCCGCTTTGAAATGACTGTCTCGGACTACTCAAAGGTTGACTTTATCGAGATTTTCAACAATCCGGAACCGCTCCACGAAGTAAATGAACGCGGCACGAATCTCTGGATGTCCCTGATTTTTTCAGGCTATCAAATCACCGCAACCAGCGGCATGGACTTACACAACCGTGCGAAGCTGGCAGGCTGCTATGCAACCTACATCGAAGGCAAAAACGGCGGCAACATCGCTTCCGATCTCGATACCGCCATTCACACGCACCGCACCTGGGTTTCCAAAGGCGCTCTGCTGCTGACGGAGGTTCTCCCGGAAACAAACGAATTGCTTCTGACGTTTACAGATGCCCACAAGACCGGATTTGCTGTTCCAAAAACAGCTCAGGTCGTTTTAAAAGGAAAAGACAAAACATTCACAACGAGCGTTTCGCTCGACAAACCGGTACGTGTTTCCCTCAACCAGCTCTCCGGAACCGATCCGATCATTCCGTTGCTGTATGAAGCTGCCTCGGATTCCTGCGTCAACGCTGCCGCAGCTTCAACATCCTGCAGCAATACTGCGGATGCCAGCTCTGCTGCCGGGCAGCTGAAAGAAATCGACGCGCTTCCTGCAATCGAAGGACTGCTCTGCGTCAGCCCGGTTCTTTACAGGGATTGAGGTTCTTTGGAAAACAGCTTTTAAAACGCTGCCTTACGCTGCGACAGCGACATTTCAAAAACGCCCGCTTATTCTGTGAAAAACACAGCGTAAGCGGGCGCTCTCTATTTTCGTCTGATTTTCACCGGATCGGACGGTTTTAGGATCTAACAATTCGCCCCTCATTGCGCAGGTATGCATCGTATCGGCGGGCATGTATTTGAGCCATCGCTTTCCTGCAGGCGCTGTCAATTACGAATTCCGTTCCAGAATTCTTTTATAGCTTCGATACATCAGATAAACCCCTGCCGTACAGTCCAAAACAAGCATCACAATCCCAAAGCCTAACGAAATCAGGCAGCAGATTCCGGAAAGCATAAATGCGAACGCGCACTTTTGATACAGCATCCCCATTTCCAGATTGTAAGCCGTGACATCTTTTACCTTCGATTTTAACGTTTTATCTCCGCTCCAGAAAGTGATGGGCTCTTTGCTGTTTTTTTCAAAGATCCCGATAATCAAAAACGGAACCGCGCATAAAAGACACGATATCAGTCCGACGATTTTTTCTGCCATAATAATGCCTCCGATTATTTTGCATTTCTATCAAATTTTACTGCGCCCGGCTCTGCAAAATCCTTTTATCTTTTCCTCTCATTTCTATTTCTACGCACGCTTTTTGCGCATAACGAGTTTATGTCAAGTGCTACGCACGGAGCAATCCGGTATCAAAGGGGTCAAAATACTTTTTGACCCCAACAACATCTTTACTCCACTTCCACACAAACCGGATAATGATCGGACAGCCATACGTTGCCCTCTTTGTCTGTCCACTTCACAGGCTCGCCGGTCTTGATGTCGCCCTTCACCAGCAGAAAATCAATACTGCAGGGATGATCTTCTTCCGTGAAGCCGTGATAGGTGATGCCGATATGCTCGGTTACATTGGTGTATTCCGGATACTCTTTTAAAATTTCGAATTCCGGGTCCTGCGGCTCTGCATTGAAATCACCGGTGATCATCGTAGGTGCATCGGGATAAAGCTGCTCGGTTTTTAATTTTTCCAGAATCTGACGAAGCCCCAGGATTCTCGCCTGTGCGCCGATATGGTCCAGATGGGTGTTTACAATACGGAATACCTTGCCGGTTTCCAGATCCTCAAACAGCGCTTCGTTGCAGATTCTGGGGCAAATGCTCTGCTCTGCGTAGCGGGATGCAGGCACATAAGGCGTCTCAGACAGCCAGTAAGACTGCATCTCCATCAGGTTTAAGCGATCCTTGCGGTATGCGATGCTGACCTGCTCGTCTCTCAGCTCCGGGCTGCGTCCGCAGCCGATTACATAATACTCTGTCAGGTTTTCTTTCAGCCATTTTGCGATATGCGGCAGCACTTCCTGAAAGCAGATCATATCAGGTTTCTCCTGCGCGATTTTCTTTAAAATCAAATCCTTGCGGTATTCAAAATTGTTCTCCCCGTCCTGCCCAAAATCACAGCGGATATTAAATGTTACCAGTTTCATGATAACCCCTCCCTTTTCCCCTTTTTCAGGTATTATTTCATTGTCCTGATTATAGCCCTGTCCCTTCGGAAATACAATGCAGATAAAAGAACAAAAAATCTCCAAAAATTACATTTTTCTAATTGACACAATGCTTATTTTATGATAGAATTTTATTCGCTGTGAAACACAAGGTGTATCACACTTCATAAGCTGCTGTGGCTCAGTCGGTAGAGCGTCGCATTGGTAGTGCGGAGGTCACGGGTCCGATTCCCGTCAGCAGCTTTTCAAGCATCTCAGAGGAATCTGAGGTGCTTTTTAGTTCATGACAATAGAATGCTCGCAGAGCGTGCATTCTATTGATATCAGACCGGTGTATTACGGTGTGCAAATGGTGATTTGTGGTGGAAAATCCAGATTTCACTCTGTGTCCACATGGTTTTTAGGGATTTTGTTATGTAAAGTCAAGGGTATTGGCTTTTCCAACCGGATCCGGTATCTGGCAGGCTCTTTTACGAAGACGCGTAACCGCATTGTAAAAAGAACTGGGAGAGATCCCGTGCTCAGTACACCATGCCGCATCCGTCAGACCGCTCTGCCTGCACTCAGTCACCAGTTTCATCCATTCATCCAGGGAACGCCCTGGGGCACGTTTGTCAGCCATAATGAAACCTCCATGTGTAGTGAATTTCTATCTCCTTGATTATTCCGGGGATCTCTGAGCCACCTGTCCGGACTTTGAGAGCCACCATT
>ENA-OPDH01001053-OPDH01001053.1-human-gut-metagenome-genome-assembly--contig:-NODE-1053-length-20817-cov-3.601146_pt1 | contig 20817 bp, 11 predicted proteins | sample MGYA00241260_ERZ501500 | MGnify/ENA primary metagenome ERZ501500 (study PRJEB25962, sample SAMEA2042519) | human gut metagenome | biome: human gut; feature: human-associated habitat; material: faeces...
TGCATCAACTTCTGAAACGCTTTCGGAACAATGTCCGTATCTGCGGGCATCGTGACCTCAGTCCGGACCTGAACGGTGACGGAGTGATAGAGCCGGAAGAATGGATTAAGGAGTGTCCGTGCTTCGAAGTGAGCAGGGAACTGTGATTTCCACTCTGTGACAATCATTTTTTTTAATTGCGTGGAAAGGAGGTGTGGAATTATGGCAATCAAGAAATCCGTATGGAGTATGATCTTGAAAGTAGCTGTCGCGGTGGTAACGGCGATAGCGGGTGTGCTGGGCGTAAATGCGATGACCCTGTAATGCGCTCTGATAATGACTTCTAATTTTCTGTAAACCGGCAATCCGGATGCTGGTTTGCAGAAAACGATATTAAACTACAAACAATAATGGATATGAAAAATATATATCGAATTATACTTATTATTATACTATGCACCGGTGTATTGCCGGTATGTGCACAAAGCAATTATTATGCTGCGATGCCTGATGTGACACCGCCTTCACCTACTTCCCGAGTATTTCAGAAGTTTTTGGGCTATCCCATTTCTCATGCGACGGGAACCATTGACATTAGTATCCCTCTATATACTGTGGAAGCTTACGGCTTGTCTCTCCCCTTGACTTTGAAGTATCATTCTTCGGGGATAAGAGTGCAGGATCCTGTCGGTGTGGTGGGACGTAACTGGGCTTTGTTTCCGGGATTTAAGATATCACGGACGATTATGGGCAAACCGGATGAGGTGTATCCGGTGGCAGATGTCAGCGGAAATCTGACACGCGATGACTATATCTATATGTCTTCTCCTTATTCAAATGATTGTGATTGTTGGAATGAGCGCGGACATATTTATCCGTGTATGGACGGCCAGTATGATGTCTTTCAAATAAATATGCCTGGTATGGACGCTTCGTTCATATTACAACGTGTAAACGGGGTGGATGTAGTGAAACAGATATCGGATACTCCTTTAAAGATAACTCCTAAGTTGGATAATTCTACCAACTTTATCAGTACACGACTCTATGGTTTTGAAATTCTGGATGACAAAGGTATACGGTATGCCTTCGGGGAGAAGAATCCTGTACATGGTTTATCTAGTCCACAAAAATATGTTGAATATCAGCCTTATGGTTCTTGCTTTTGCGGTTGGATGCTTCGTGAAATCATTTTCCCCGGTAATGAAAAAATCTCGTTCACATACCAATCGGTAAGAGAAGATGTCCCAACTTTCAATCATACCTTATCGGTATTAGACAATGGGAAATCGATGTGGCTGGCTGTTTTCATAACGATATGATAGATAGCTCCACTGGCTCTGACAGTTCTTTTTGGCGTATACTTGGAGGTGATGGATACCAGATAAATGAAGGAAGAGACTCCCCTTATTCTTATATAAACAGGTCGTTGGTTCCTGATAGTATTATTATTCCAAACGGTTTGATTGATTTAAACTATTCAGCAGGTAAGTTGGCTTCTTTGAATGTGAAACAATCGTCAGGCATACAAGTGAGAAATGTACAGTTTACTTATGATACAACAACGGGTAACCTGCTGAAGAAAGTGAATATCAACGGTGAGGGCAATTATCTGTTTACCTACAAAAATGAAAGTTCTTTTAGTTATTTGCGTTCCGGTTTCGATTGGTGGGGTTTTTATAATGAAGCGGATTTCGGGGATGCTGACCTTCCCAATATAAATCTTGAAATACGGAAGACCACGGGTTCGTTGAATGTTCCTGTCAACCGAACTATCGGTAATCGTGCCAACAGGAAGCCTAATGCTGCGTATATGGACACATATTCATTGACAGAGATGCTCAGTCCGACAAAGGGAAAATTGAAAATTAGTTATGAACCACACCGCTTTACGGTAAAAAGAAAAGAGGAAATAGGTGGAGGGTTACGTGTGAAATCTACTGAGTTGTATGATCCGGTGTCAGGTAAGACAATCGTAAAAAACTATACTTATGAAGATGCGCATTTTATAGGTACGGATTATCCTGATGAGAAAAGTCTGATAACTACCAGATATATATGTCCTCTTGATGATGGTGGTTGCAGAGTACGCCAACGTACGCTTTCTGTATTTTCCGGTTTTCCCAATGTTCGGGGAAATACAAATCCTGTATGGTATGGCAAGATTACTGAAGTTGCCTCCGATTGGAAAAAAGTCTATCAATATGATTTTCGACCGGATGAATATGATAATGTCATTTTTGATGATTTATCCCCTGATTATTCATTGAATAATGAGTGTTTGCTTTCTGCAATGAATAGAATGTTATATCCGATTCCTTGGTTATTATCAGAAAACTTCTATAGGAAATCGGGAAATATTTATGAGAAAGTGCAATCGTTGACCAATATGTATGAGAAGTCTGAGATGAAAATGCCGGCAGCTATAGTAACCCCTTATCAATTCGGACTGAATGGCTACTCGAGCTGTCAGTTTATGGAAAAGTTGATAGCTTGCCCTAGTTATAATTATTGTGATGTATATGGATCTCCGGTAAAGTCTTTTCCATATTATATAGCTACAGGCTATCATCGCTTGAAGTCCACTTGTAAAACCACTTATCAATCGAGTGACAGTATTGTTGAGAAGTCTTTTTTTGCCTATGATACGGAGCGTCCGTACAATATAATAAGTAAATCATCTTTGTGTAGCGGAGGTGCAGAGCAGGTGGAGAGAACCTATTACAGTAATAACACTATACCGGATAAAGAATCTCTGACAGCATCCCAGCGAAGTGCCATTCAGCTATTGACTTCGCGAAATTATCTGACCACGCCTGTACAGCAGACTATGGAGAAAAAGGATAAACGGCTATACAGTGTATTGAGAGGATATAGCAGTAGCTTGTCTTCCGGGATGGTGGTGGAAGATCAGTATTACTGTAAAGGTACGGATAAGTACGAAAAACGAATCAGTTATAATAAATATGATATTTATGGTAACCCTGTATATATCAATAAGGATGGTGCTGAGAAGGTTGTATATTTGTGGGGATACAAGGGGCAATACCTGCTGGCTGAAATCAAGGGGGCAACTTACGAAGAAGTTAAAAAAGCGCTAATGGTGGATCCAGCTTCCATGTCGTCGTGCATACTTCCTTCTATACCTCTGTATCTGAATATGATAGATAATTTGTATAAAGCTTTGCCTTCTGCCCTGATTACCTCCTATACTTACCATCCCTTGATTGGGGCAAGTGGCATAATTTCTCCCAATAAAGCCAAAACGACTTTCGAATATAACAGCGATAGTCAGTTGATTCGCATAAAGGATACGGAAGGAAAGACAATGGAGGAATATCAATATCATTTCCGGCCATAAATGCAGTATGATCATATAAAAATAGTATTATGAAACGATTATATATTTTGATTTCATTTCTTTGCCTGATAGGTGCAGCTACAGCGCAAAATAGTAACCAGAATTATGTGGTTACGCGTACTATGCTGAATGAAAGCAGTAGTTCTTACTTGGATGTAGTGAAATATTATGATGGTTTGGGACGTTTGTGCCAAACCGTGCATAATCAGGTGACTCCACAGAAAAATAATCTGCTGGATCTTTCGGAGTATGATGAATCGGGGCGGGACGTTAAAGACTGGCTGCCCGTATATTCATCCTCTGCTTATTTGTCTGCGTCTGCTTTTTCCTCGACTGCTTCTGGTAATTATGGCTCAACGGCCCGTCCTTTCAATCAGTCGGTGTACGAGGCTTCTCCGTCCGATCGGCTTGTGGCGCAATATGGCCCGGGAGCGAAGTGGAGTGACAAACCGATGACCACTGATTATATGCTGAATGGCTCCTCTGAGGTATTAAGCTGTGTGCACTATTCGGTAAATGGTAGCACCTTAGTGAATGGGGGAAGTTATGCCACCGGTGAATTGTATGTTGTCCGTACACAGGATGAAGACGGCAACACGGCCTCTCAATTTACGGATAAGCAAGGACATACCGTATTGGTTAGTCAGTTGAATGGAACTGTACGTCATGATACCTATTATGTGTACGATGACTATGGTAATCTTTGTTATGTGCTGCCACCTGCAATGGATGGTAATATTTCTACGGCCAGTCTAAATCTTTATGCCTACCAGTATAAATATGACAGGCGCAATCGTTGTGTTTGGAAGAAGTTGCCCGGTGCAGATGCTGTGTCATACGTTTATGATTTGAATGATCGTCTTGTTTTTTCCCAGGACGGAAATCAGAAAAGTCGGGGAAAATGGATGTTCTATTTGTATGATGACTTAAGCCGCCTGGTTGTGCAAGGTGAATGTGCTAATACGAATACTTCTACAGCGTCCGCTCGTTCTGTTGCCTGTACTCGCGTCAATACGGCTACGGGTTTAGGAAACAGCGGATATTCATCCGATTTTGCTTTGACTGCTCCGGTTGTGTATTTAGTAAACTATTACGATAACTATGATTTCCGGGTTTTAATAACAGCTTTTTTCCAGCCAATACTTTGAGTGCTAAAGGTTCTTTGTCGGGGAGTGTCATTACTGTTTTAGGTAGCAATACAAAGTTGTATTTCGCCAACTATTATGATAAGAAAGGGCGGGTAACAAAGACTGTTTCAAGCAATCTGCTGAGTGGCTATGAAACAACAACTACGATATATACTTTTACCGGTAAACCTGCAAGCGTGAAGCATGTACACATGGCGGCCGGAAAGACTACGCAGATGGAGATATATACCTATACTTATGATCATGCGGAACGATTGACGAAGGTTGAGCATTCGTTGAATGGAGTGAAGGTTACGCTTGCTGCCAATACTTATGATGAACTGGGGCGATTGTCGGGCAAGTCATTGCATGGTTCGGCAAGTAATAAGTTGGCGTATGCATATAATATACGTAACTGGATAGAATCGATATCATCAGGTGGATTATTCAATATATCATTGTATTATGGCTATAATGGAAATGTATCCCGTATGGTGTGCCGATGTCCGGGGGATAACAAAACTTATGGGTATAACTTCGCTTATGATAATTTGTCACGCCTCACCTCGGCACAAAGTCTGATTGGTGGCGTAATAACTCTGGGCTACGCGACCAACTATAGTTATGACAAGAATGGGAATTTATTGCATTTGCGGCGTGGCGGACAAACCGGATTATCCGGCACTGGAATCATTGATAATTTGTCTTTTACATTAAATGGTAACCAGCTTAAAGCCGTCAATGATGACGCTACGGCTACGGCTTCTAACGGCTTCGAATTCAAGGATGGTGCCAAGCTTGCTACAGAATATATGTATGATGCCAATGGCAGCTTAATAAAAGATTTGAATAAGGGAATCGAAATTCAATATAATTTATTAAATTTGCCAAGTCAGGTCAAGTTCTCGGATGGAAGTACCATCACTTATACTTATGGTGCGGATGGAGTAAAGCTTCGCACGGTGCATAAAATAGGAGGTGTTACTACCACTACCGATTACTGCGACAATGTGATCTATGAAAATGGTACGGCTAAACAATTGCTGACCGAAGAAGGATATGTCTCTCTGTCTGATAAGAAATATCACTATTACCTGAAAGATCATCAGGGAAATAATCGGGTGGTAACTGATCAGGCCGGTGGGATGGAGGAAGCCAACTACTATTATCCTTTCGGAGGTGTCTTCTTAAGTAACGGGAATGATGTTCAGGCTTATAAGTATAACGGGAAGGAACTGGATACAAAGAAGGGACTGAACTGGTATGATTATGGGGCGAGAGAGTATGATGCGGTGCTGGGAAGATGGCATGTGATGGATCCTTCTAGTGAAAAATATTATGGAGTGAGCCCTTACACGTATTGTAAGAATAATCCAATTCTCAGGATCGATATTGATGGGAAAGATGATTATGTAGTGAATAAGAATGGTTATGTGTTTTTTTGGAAAAATACAAAATATGAAGATAAGGGAGATCGAGTTTATTATTTTGATGGAGAACATAAACCGAAGCAGGTAAGCGGAAAACCGATAACCATAATGGATAATGAATTAATGCCTGGTATGGTTGAAAGTCAAAAGCCTCTGGATGGATATTCTACTTATGGACAAACCAGTAACATTCATGATGCTGCAAATCTCTTTAAGTTTGCAGCGGATAATAGTGTTGTTGAATGGAAATTGGACGTATATGAGAATGAAAATGATGGGCCAACAGCTATTATTATTACAGATCATAAAGAAGGCTCTGTGGAAAGAGGAAATAATGCAAAAAAAAGGACGGCTGTGAATGGTCACAAAAAAATAGATATTCATTCTCATCCTGGTGATGAAAGTCAGGGAGCTTCTGCTTCTGATATGAAATATATTAATAGCAGAAATAATGCAGTTTATTTAAAGAGGGACCGAACGTTGCATGATTATAATTCAAAGAAAAGCAATATAACAACTATTCATATAAATACGGTCGAAGATTTGCAGAAGTATATACAAGATAGACTTAAAAAATAGTTTGTATGCGAAAGGTATTATTAATATTATTACTTATTTCTTTGCCGGGTTGTCAACCCGGCAAAGAATCCCCTGCTCGTTCTACTGCTTTACGGGAAGTTAAGCGGTTGATTGATCAAGATTCTTTTCCTGCAAAGTATATTATCATGTATGAGGAACCATCGAACGACATCGGTTCTATCTATAAGATAACACCGGCTAACTCTCCATTTGTAGAATGGAGTTTGGAAAGACCGGAAAAAGTGATAAAGTACAAGGATAGGTATATCTGCTTAATGAATCCTATGGAGTCAATTGATATGCCTAAAGAAAAATTGATTGAGATAACGGATTATCCGAATGATACAACAACCGGTCCTGTGTATGATGAAATATGGTATATAGGGGTGTCTAAAAATGGGAAGAAACACACCTTGGTTTCTACATATAGATCTTATCTCACCTATCGTTATTATTCTTTTCCTCAGCTCTTGGAATATACATTCGAAGATTATGATTCGACCCATTTACCACGCTTTATATTGGCTTCATATCTTTTAGTTGTGGATAGTTCATACATACCCAAAGGAGCATTGTTTAATCATATCCAACGCATTGATGGAGAAATATACTATACTAATGTTTTAGATGAGTATTTTAAAGAAAACAAAGATAGTATACGTAAGGACTTTTTTGCAGTATTGAATGGAAAAGATACACTTAAGCTAAATGTTGTAGATACGATAACACAGCATCTTTTCTTTGAGAGTGCGAATAATGCTGCTTTCTTTAGATCACTGGCAAAAAATCCTTTGGGTAGATTATATGATTTGCTTCGTGACTCTACTTTTTATTTTTGTAATGAAAAAGGCACGTATGTCAGGTATTCTGTTCCGTATAGCGACTTTCATTGGTATTTTAGTATAAATAATAATTCTTATAAATATGTAGATGAGGTTTATAGAAGAGGGATAAAGCAGAGCTTGAAGGATTTATACGGTAGTTATGAAGAATGGGATGCAAATTGATTTCATTTATAGGATTCAATGTTGGTTTTGTTGGTATGATATCCCCTGTCTTTTACTCTGAAATATGAGTAGAGGCAGGGATTGTGGTCTTCTGTTTTTACAGCGTTAAGGTCATCCGGGAGCTTCCTTATCTATTCCCAGTCCTAGCAGATATGTTATCCGCTGTTCTTTAGTATAGAAGGATTTTTAATCTCAGCTATTACGTCGAATACGCTTTATTTCTTGTATATTAGCATTCTAAAATCAGCGGATTACAAATCCGCTGGGACGGATAAGGAGCTTGATACAAAGAAGGGATTGAACTGGTATGATTATGGGGCGAGAATGTATGACCCGGCACTGGGGAGATGGCATGTGATGGATCCGTTGGCGGAAAAGTATTGTGGGGTGAGTCCTTATACGTATTGTAAAAATAATCCGATTAATAGGATTGATCCGGATGGTAACGATGATTATGTAATAGAACCTAGAGGACGTTTACACAACATGACCATTGAATCGCAAAGAGGAAAAAGCGAGTTTGACAGGTTATATAACAGCTCGGGAACGAGAAAAATAAAACGTGGTAACAAGTCTATTAAAGTTAGTGATACGAAACTTCTTTCTGGCATGGTAAAAATGCAGACAAAACATGCGGGCTATAAAACTGCCGGCAGTACTCAAAATCTGCAAGATGCTGCAGAAGTATTTAAATTTGCAGCCGATAATAGCAAAGCTGAATGGAGGTTGGATGTATATGATGATAATGGAGCAAAAACAGCGGTAGTAGCCACCAAACAGAGTGAGGATCATGTTCAGAATGCGGATGAAGCTATGGATGGATTGGCAGTAGAAGGAAATCAGGTCGTTAATATTCATTCTCATCCCAATCCTTTGGGAACCAAGGGAGGCTCTTCGGATGACATGAGAAATGCCAAATCAAGTCCGGCACGAAATGCTGTGTATTTTAAGGCAAATCAAACCTTGTATGAATATAATAGTACTCGATCTCAGATAAAGGGAATGTCTGCTAATACTGCGGATGATATTCTGAGACAGATGGGATTAAAATAAATATTATTGATATGGATAAAAAAGGAATCGTAGTATTTAGCCTCTTATGGCTACTCTCAGGGTGCATACGCAAGCCGAATGATGTAGATATGTATCAGAGAGCCATAGGGTATGCGCAGTCTCTTGTAGACAGCGGTTATATAACTGATGATTATGTCCAATTATATGAATTGAAAACAAGTGAGTTCAGCAGTATATATTCTATTTTTGGTACAGATACTCCGATTTCAGATGCTCCGGAATATCCATCTCGAATAGTAAAAGTGGGCGAAAAGTTTTTCTGCTTTACGGAATTAGACGAGCCGGAATTATCCGTAGAACAAATATACTGTATTACTAATGTTTATGATGCATATTTGGGGCTTCGCAGCAATGATATTTGGTTTCTGGGGATTTCGAAAAATGAGAATGCGGGAGCTATGGTGAAGAGATCACCGGATATAGATAATCTCTTTGATTACTCTGAATTATGGCCCTATTTTTCAGGCGGGCAACCAGAAAGGCGTGATTTTTATATGTGGCTGTTTACTCATGATATAGTCCTGTCTGATCCAGCCTGTTTGGAGTTAGATAGTCTGGGATTTCATATAAAGAAATTAGATGGAGAGATCTATGTGGCGAATAAAACAGATACCATAGTTGTCTTATCTTCAGATCTCCTTGGGCGGGATTTTGTCGTTGCAAATGGTTCCGATACTCTTGTGCTATCCTTGAAAGATTCGCTGCCGATTGAAATTCCTGCAAACCATTCTTTGACTTTGCGTTATGAAAGTAAAGAAAACAGTTCTTTTTTTCAAAATCTGCCGTGTAAAAACACATGGATGTCTTTGTATAAATTATTAGGTGATTCCACTTTTAGTCTTTTGAAAATAAGTGTTGAAGCAAAAAAGATTCGCTTATTGCATGGTGATCTTCCTTTTAGTTATTTAAGAGACGATTCAGGTGAAACTTTGAAGGAATTTTGGAATGAAGGAATCTTTGATAAAGAAGAACGGGGGCAAAGATTTTGGAGAATAAGTGAATAATAGATAATCTTTATCTATCTGTTTGGTTGATATTATATCATAGGTAGTCGAAAGAATTTGGGTTGTTAAATCCTTTAAGGTTTTCCTCCGTCTCGGCGGATTTATAATCTGCCGATTTTGCGTATTAGGATTTGTAATTCACTTTATATCTACTTGAAGTTTTTGTTTTCATCGGATTATAAATCATAGCTGGTCGAAAGATAACATCCATTCACATTTGCGATAAAACGAAAAGGTTTATTAGCAATTTGCTCTATCAAAAAAGATAGATTCAATTAAGAAAAGTCAGTGAAAAGGATTCCTTTTCTTAAAGGATTTAATGATGCAAAGCGGGCAATGGAAGTGGCTCTTCTATAGTCGTAGCAGTTGAGAATACAGGTTTGACAATAAATGTAATGGAATCAACCGATAGGGATTGTTATAGTGAATATGCGGCAGGCGGCACAATATATTGGAACCCGTAATTACTGAAGTAGTTACATCAAATAAAATAAATGAAGTTAAAACGAAAGAATATGAAAATAATAGAAAACGTTGGATATCTGAATAGGTTATTTCTATATGGTGTGTTTTGTACTCTTTTTCCCTTGGTTGGAACTTCCTGTTCCACTACTAAGAATTTGATTGATGCTAACGATATTGATTATATAAAATTCTGGTATATGCCTAAATGGATTGAAACACCTAATGCTATCAGGGATTGTGCCGATATTGTGTATGACACCTGTGTTACTAAGGATTCTGTGATAATGGATAGAAAAATAATTAGAGAATATGTAAAGGCAGTTAATAAACTAAAGATTTTGAAGAAGGAACTTGACTATGATTTACGTATATCTTCCCTTATTGTATTTAAGGAAAATAGAAAAAAAGTACCTGTATGTATTAGTTTGAATGGGGTAATTCTTAAAAATGATACATTGATGAAAGGAAATAAACGTATGCTTAAACTAATAGATAATATTTTATATAAACATCATAAAGTAGAAGATTGGACTCCTGATTTTATGAAAGAATGATGTAGTATCCTTGCTCTTGGGAAATATCTAAAGATACAAAAAACAACTGGTTCGTAATGAATAGGTTGGCTTAAACTTTACTCTTTTTAGGAATATTCTTAAGGCATTTCTATATAAAAGTCATACCAACTAACCCAAATGTTTTTTCCTGTATTCCGTAGGAGTCACCCCATAAATCTGCTTGAAGCATTTGCTGAAATGCTGCGAATCTTTGAAGCCGACCTTATAAGCCACTTGGGTAAAGTTATCCGACCCCTCTTCTATCAGCTCTGCCGCTTTCTTCAAACGTATGTTTTTGATGAGCTCCATCGGTGAGATGCCTATGAGCGTCTTTATCTTTTTAAATAGGGCGGAGCGGCTGATTCCTGCTTCTTCAACAAGCGTGTCTACGCTCAAGTCCGGATGATCCAGATGTTTGTTGATGAAACAGACAATCCCGTCCAGCAAGTCTTTATCGGCTTGCGGAAGTGAGCGAAGCTCTTCTTGCTCTTCGGAATCGATATTGCTTTCTTCTTTATTTTGTATGAGTTCTGAATAATACAGTGCCTGAATCCGCTTTCTTTGTCTGATGATATTCCATATCTTGGCTATCAGATAACTCGCACTGAAGGGCTTGGTTATGTAATCATCCACGCCCAATTCCAAACCTTCATTTTGATTTTCCACATCTGTCTTACTACTCAGTAAAACAATCGGTATGTGGCAGGTATAAGTATTGGCTTGTAGCTTCTTGACCATTTCGATCCCTGTCATTTCCGGCATTACAACATCGCTGACAATCATATTCGGCAGGTACTTGATTGCCTTTTCCAATCCCTCTTTTCCATTGGAAGCCGTGATCACACGAAACTCTTCGGAAAGAATCGTATGTAAGAAGAAAAGAAGCTCCTGATTATCATCCACCACTAAAATGGAACTCTTGCCGCAGTCCTTACAAGCCTCTTCTTCTGCTTCGTAATCATCTCTCAGAAAGAGAGTATCATTCTGGGACAGCTGAGGCCGTTCATCATAATCTGATAGAATGAACTCCGTTTCAGGTGCAAAATGCTCTTTTCCTTTACGGAAGTAGATGGTGAAAGTGGAACCCTCGTTTATTTTGCTCTGTAAAGTGATTTTGCCTTTGTGTAACTCTACCAGTTCCTTGACTAAAGACAACCCTATGCCTGTACTTTGTTTCTTGAAGATGTCGGAACTCACGTAATTCTCGAACCGGTTAAAGATACTTTTTTGTTTTTCCTGACTGATGCCATATCCCTGGTCGGATATTTGCAGAATGATATTGGTATCAGTTTCTTGAACAGACAGATGTATGACTGTTCCTTTGGGTGAATATTTAAAAGCATTCGTGATCAGGTTGAAGAGAATGCTTTCCAATTTATCCGGATCTGCCCATAAAAATAGAGGCGATTCTTTAGATTCAAAGGTGATTTCACTTTCCCGTTGGATGGCAATTGACTGGAAATTATTTATAATATGTTCGATGAATGGGGCTATTTCTATTCTTTGTACTGTAAGTTTGGATTCATTCTGTATCTTCTGCAAATCGAGTACCTGATTGATGATTTTCAGTGTATGTTTGGTGTTTCGTTTTACCAGAGCCAGGTCTTGCTGAATGACAGGACTCAAGTCCTTTTGTGAGAGCATGTGGTCTATGGGGGCTACGATCAGTGTGAAAGGGGTACGTAGTTCATGAATCATATCTGTGAAGAACTTGGTTTTTATATCTAAGATATGCTTCTCTATTGCAACCCGGTTTCTGAGTTTATAGATAACAAACAGAATGTAGGTTGAAATGGCGACAATGAGGATAAATATAATGAAATACAATATGGTACCGTAAATGGATTCCCAGAATGAAGGCAATATGGTGATGGAAATCTCCTTTATCTTATTACTCCATACTCCGTCACTGTTGGTTGATTTAACCTGGAAACAATAGTTCCCTTTAGGAATGTTTGTATAGACTGCCATGCGGTTGTTTTTCACATAGTTCCAATTGTCAAAGCCTTTCAGACGGTAGGCGTACTCTATCTTATTGGGGAATTTCATGTCCAGTGTCTCATAATTGATGCTGAATGAGTTCTCCTTGTGGCTGAGGGTTATACCGGAAGACCGGTAGGAGGGTTCCTTTTTTTCTCCGTTTATGTGGATATCTGTAATGATGAGGTTGGAGGTATAGCTGTTCCTCTTCATTTGCTGGGGGATTATTGATAATAATCCTCTGTCTGTTCCAAACAGCATTTCATTGTTTGAGAGGCGACAAGCCCTGCTGTCCGTCAGTAGGAGCCCTTCGGGTAGAAATCTGTTATCATATATTTCAGTTGAATCATTCTCCAGAAACAGACGGTACAGTCCGTTTTCCGATGGAATCCACAGATTACCTTCATTATCTTCCGCTAGCGTCAGCGGAACGTTGGAGATCATCTGTGGAGATGAATAGTTTTTGAATATCCCGTTGCCTTGTTCGTCAAAGCCCGTAAGCTTGTCGAGGCCTCCACCGAAGGTTGCTACATAGATTTCATGTTTGCTACTTTCGAAAATATCATAAACATTGTCGCAGCTGAGGCTATTCTTTGCATTACCGTTGCGCACGATGGGGGTATAGGTCAACTTGTCTTTGCTCCATCTGCAAAGCAATATACCTGATGTGGTTGCCAGCCAGATGTTATCCAGATGATCTATGCAGATATTCTTGATTCTTGAAAAACGGGACGGATAGTCTGATAGTTTATTGCCCGAATGGATAAAGCGCTCATTTCCGTTTGCATCTTTAGTTATCTGGTTAAGTCCGCCACCCAATGTACCTACCCAGATTCTGCCCTGCTTATCCTCTTTCAGGGAAAAGATGAAGTTACAGTTCAGACTGAATATGTCAGCCGGATTTGCTTTATAGTATTTGAGTTGAAAGTTCAGTTTGCCTTGAGGTACTAATTTTATAATTCCTTCATTGCGTGTTCCCATCCATATATTTCCTTCTTTATCTTGCAGCAAAGCATATATGGCACCAAGATACTCTGCCTGATGAGACAACTTTCCGGTGGAATTTAAGAAGCCAAGGAAGTTTTTATCCTTGTCATATACTTGAATATCCCCATTCTTGCCTCCGACCCAAATGTTGTGGTCAGCATCTTCCATTATACTTCTCAATTCGTTCGTGGACGGATATCCTTTGACGTCAGGCACCGAGAGAGTGAAAAGATCATTCTTGAAAGATACCTTTATAAGTCCTTTCGGCTGTCTGGCAATCCACAGGTTGTTTTGGTTGTCGAAGTAGATCTTCTTTATTCTGGGTTGCCTTGATTCCTGGCTGTTTCTGCTGATCGAGAATAAAAGGAACTCATCCGCCTTTTCATCATAATAGTTCAGGGCTTCATTCTTGGAGAATACCCACAGTCTTCCGTTGCGGTCTTGTGACAGGGAACGTTGCGAGTTGTTATATTCTTGTGTTTTTAGCTGATAATGCTTATAGTACGTGCTGAATGGTTTGATGCGGGTAATCATTGCCGTGTTTTTGTAGGCCACCCATATATGTTTCTGATTATTATCTTCGTATAATGCATTAATCTGGTTGCTTAACAGTTGATTCGACGTGGTATAGTGGGTACCCTCTCCCTGATACCCTTCCGTCAGAAAGAAGCCGTCATTTTCTGCTATGACAAGGAAATGCTTGGAATCATAAGCTTTGATTCTTATTAGGGGGCTGGTGGTATTGAACTTCAGTATGGAATGCGTATCTTTTTTAGGGTCGTAGATGTAGAGTTGCCCGTTGTCTGATCCCAGAATAAACATACCTTCCCACTTTCTGAAACTATAAAAGCGGTTGGGGGAAGATAAAATAGGTGTGAGTTTGCCGTCTTCTTTCGAGAATTTGTAAATCCCCCTGTCAGCGATAATCCAAATGATATCCTGATTTTGAACAAGACTTATGATACTACGGACTTGGGATGAACTATCAAGAATTTGCAGACAATCCATCGTTTCTTCATTGGGTCTGATTCTTAACAGGCGTCCGTCAGTCTGGAATACCCAGGTATCTCCATCGGAAAGGGTAAATATATTTTGGACAGGAGCCGTTTGCGAAGCAAAATGATCGAACTTGCTGTTCTCCGGAGAAAAACGGTAAAGCGAGTTCTCATCATCTAATAGCCACAGCTGATTATGAGCGTCTATCTTTATATCATCAATCCGGTTGGTAGCTAAATCATTCGAGTCTCCGGGCAGTACTCTGTAAGTTACAAATGAATGTCCGTCGAAACGACAGATTCCGTTCCAGGTGGTGAACCACATATATCCGTTTCTATCTTTTGTGATGCCGGTTATGGTTTGTTGCGGCAGTCCGTCTTCAATGCTGTAGCGGGTAATAACATGCTGTGGCTGCCCGAAAACCGGCGGGCAGAACCAAAAAATGAGTCTGAGTATTGACAGGTATAATTTCATTTTGTATTTATTGATTTTTTTATCGGAAAAACTGATATGCCGTTATGTAATAGACGGACAAACACAATTCTTGTACGCTTATACAAAGTTAAAAAACATTCGTTAGGTAGTTTTGCAACAAACAACCTTTAATTATTAAATTAATTTAGAATTGATGAAAACATCTATTAATCTGAAAAACATGCGAATATTGCTTAGTATGCTATTCGTTTTCCTGAGTGTCAATGCCGTCGCACAGAACATTACGGGAACTGTAAAGGACAATCTGGGAGAACCCGCCATTGGTGCTTCCGTAGTTGAGAAAGGGACAAGCAATGGAACGATTACCGATGTAGACGGTAAGTTTACTTTGAAAGTTTCAGGAAAGTATCCTATTGAAGTTTCATACATAGGATATATGACGCAGGTGATAAATCTGAAAGGCAAAACTTCTTTGAACATTATTCTGCAAGAAGATACGAAAACACTGGATGAGGTGGTTGTGGTCGGTTACGGTACAGTGAAGAAAGCTGACCTTAGTGGTTCTGTCGTATCTATAAATAAAGAGGATATCAAAGGTACTCCGACAAGCAATGTGATGGAGGCCCTTCAAGGTAAGATTGCAGGTGCCGATATTATGATGGGGTCCGGTGCAGTAGGCGAGGATGTGGACATTTTGCTGCGTGGTTCCCGTTCTATAAACGGTAGCAATGAACCTCTGTTTATCATTGACGGTGTGCAGGGAGCCAGTTACAATCAGCTGAACCCGAGTGACATTGAACAAATTGATGTATTGAAAGATGCATCGTCAACTGCCATTTATGGTTCGGCAGGTGCCAACGGTGTTATTATTATCACTACAAAACGCGGTGCCGCCGGAAAGGTGACTGTGAATCTGGATACAAAGTACAGTATCTCGGGCGGAGCTAACTTTGTGCATGGTATGATAGGTGATGAGTGGTATCAGTATCAGAGGGAATATTACCGTACTAAGAATGGTGATTATCCGGAAAATTTCTTTCAGATGTATAACTCTGAAGCCATACAACAGGCTTATGAGAATAACCAATGGATAGACTGGATTGATGAGGCTACACAAGGAAATGCTTCTCAGAAAGATGTGAACTTATCCATACGGGGCGGAAGTGATAAGATCAAGGTCTATTCTTCTTTTAGCTATAACAATACGGAAGGTTTGCTTTCTAATGAAAATCAGACGCGTTACGGAATGAGGTTTAATGTGGACTATGACATTCGCAAATGGCTGAAGATAGGTACCAGTTCAGCGCTTACTTATACAATCAAGAATTCGCGAGGCAAGAATATCTTCACTAAATCGTTGACTGCATTTCCTCTGGGTAAGCCCTATGATGATAACGGCAACATCAATGTTGAATTTATCGAAGGAGAAACCTCGCCATTCGGAGATGAAATAGAGAATCAGTATGCCAATGAAACCCGCACGATTTATGCCAATGTCAATGGGTATCTGGAAATTATTCCATTAAAAGGACTTTCATTCCGTTCGCAGATCAGCACCACGCTGAGTAGTTCACGTAACGGACAGTATATTGGCGAACATTCTTTGCAAGGAGTTGAAAACGGGTATTCGTCACCTTACGCATACATCAATAACAATTATGGGTATAGCTACTTATGGGATAATATCCTGACCTATAACTTTGACTTCCTCAAAGATCATAAAGTGACGTTGACCGGTGTGACTTCATGGAGCCATGGACAGAGTGATTACAACAATATGCGAGCTTCCGGACAACCACTTGATTCGTATTTGTTTCATAATATGGCTTCGGGGATCACGAAACATGGTGTAAAATCCTATTACTCCCAGAATCAGAAGATGTCTTATGCTTTGCGCTTCAATTACGTATACAAGGATAAATACATTGCTTCATTCACCACACGCTGGGATGGTGCATCCCATCTGGCTGATGGACATAAGTGGGAGTCATTCCCTGCTGGTGCACTGGCATGGCGTATCTCACAGGAACCTTTTATGCAGAGTACGGAAAAATGGCTGAGTAACTTAAAACTCAGATTGAGCTATGGTGTTACCGGTAACTCCGGAGGTATGGGAGCCTATTCTTCACAGACCGGAGCAGCGACTTATTCGGCTGTTTCCATCGACGGTGTGTTGAGTTCTATGAGCCAACTTGTCTCTCCTTATGGAAACCCGTCTATTGGTTGGGAAAAGACATACCAATGGAATTATGGTGTGGACTTGGGGCTGTTTAATAATCGCATCAATCTGAGTGTAGATTTTTATGATTCAAAGACAAAAGACCTTTTATTCAGCCGTACATTACCTATAACTTCTGCTATTACGGCCTGGGGATCTCCCATGACTACTTGGCAAAACATTGGTGAAACCAGCAATAAAGGGTATGAAATACAGTTGTCCACTGTGAATATACGGAACAAGAACTTCGAGTGGTCTTCATCCATATCCTATACTCACAACGATGAAAAGATTGTAAGCCTGCCTGACGGTGACCTTATTGCCAAGAAATTGTTTGAAGGACATCCCATCAAGACATTCTATGACTATAAATATGTCGGAATATGGGGAACTGCCGAAGAGGAAGAAGCCGCAAAATACGGGTGTCAACCGGGTTATGTGAAAATAGAGACAGTGGAACAATTCACTACAGATGAGAATGGAAACCTTGTGGGAGACGGTGGAGTACATACTTACAGTAATACACGTGACCTTCAGATATTAGGTTCTAATGTGCCTGATGGCATCTTAGGCGTAAACAATACATTTAAGTATAGAAATTTTGATCTGAGTGCTTTTGTTATGCTAAGATATGGACAAATGATAGATAGTAAAACTATCGGATGGTACTCTACTAAAAACAATAACCAACCCAAAGGTACTGACTACTGGACTCCTGAGAATCAAACCGCTTATTTTCCCCGGCCGGGTATTGCCAGTACTACGGGAATAGAGTCTTTAAGGTATATTGATGGTTCTTATGCCAAGATAAAGAACATAACCTTAGGGTATACTTTCCCGAACAAGCTGTGTAAGCGCCTGGGAATTGAAAAGTGTAGAATTTATGGAACTGCATATAATGTATTTGTCCTGCCGTTTAAGAGCGAATTGAAGCATACAGACCCTGAAAACAACGGTTCTGATACCTTCCCGCTTTACAAAACTTATCTCTTGGGACTTAATGTATCTTTTTAACTAATAATTCAATAAGAATAGATATGACTACGAAAATAAAAAACTGGCTGACTGTAACAGTAATGGCAGTGACGATAAGCAATGCTTCTTGTACACTTGATGAATATAATCCTTCGGGATACACTATGGATGCGTTGTCCGTTTCGGTAGAGGGCTATCAAACCATACTTAATAATGTTTATTTCGGTATGGAAAGAGCACTGTATGGGTATGGGCAGTTTATGCTCATGACTGAAGGGGGAACAGACATCTGGACTTCACAGAAAAATGGTGATAACCTCTACCTGAAATATGGTATGGGTTCTGACTTTGCTAATAACATGATGGCTAACACGTTGAACTGTTGTTATGATGGTATCTGTTATTGCAATCAGGCAATTGTGAAGGCTGATAAAGTTCCTTTCACTACCGATGAGGAAAGAAACAAAAAGGTTGCGGAAGCTCATTTTATGAGAGCGGTATATTACTATAATCTGGTGGAACAACTGGGGGGGGTGAAATTGCAAATGGCTCCAGTAGAAAATGTAGATTTACATCCCGGTAAAGATACTCCGCTGGATATCTATGAGAAGTGTATTATTCCAGACTTAGAGTTTGCGGCACAATGGTTACCGGTGGAAGAAAGGACTACCCGTCCTTCTAAAAAATCGGCAATGGGTATGCTGGCCAGAGCCTGTCTGCAATCCATAGAATATGATTCTTCTAAAAAGTATGCACAACGGGCTTTAGAGGTAGCCAAAGAAATGATGGAAGACTGCAAAGCGGGAGGAGCGACTCTGGGAGTATCTATGTATGATAATATAGAGGAAGTCTTCGCTGAAAGCAACAATTTTGAGAATAAGGAAGCCCTATGGAAACACCGTTATGTGGTGGGAGGTGTAAGCAACCAGGCTTGGATCATGAACCAGAATGATGAGCAGTTCTATTGTCCGCTTACAGCTTTCTCAGCCATTCAGTTTAAGACGGATTTACATTCCGGTAATGAATATGATGGTTTGTCCGATTATCAGATATGGGGCAGACGTGCAGGCGGAAGCTTTATGCCTTCAAAATATCTGTTGGACTTGTATGTACAGGAAGATGGCACTTTGGACCCCAGATATCATGAGTATTTTCAAACTTCCTGGACAGGGAATAAAGACAAAGGTCAGGCGTGGAGCGAATCACAAGTGAAGCAGTTTGATAAGAATCTGGATTCTCCTGAAATATCAGCAATGGTGCCTGATCCGATAACCGGTGAGTTGGTACGTCAGTATACCAAAATTCTGTTTGGTGAAGCGGCGCTCGAATTTATCCGTCCGGGAGATGACGGATATGCGGAAAAGGCAGCGGTAAAGAAGGACTCAAAAATCCTGTATGTTGACTACAAGGATTTGTATGCTGAGGACAACACGGTGATTATGGATTATCACAGAGATTATGATAATACGGATGTAGTCAGCCCTTGGCTCAGTTTCTATCCGTCGTTAATGAAGCATAACAGCAGCAATTATTACGTTAATAACTTGAGCAAGAAGCGTCTCGGAAATCTGAATGCTACCTTTATGATGCGTACTCCTGAGGTTTTCTTAATAGCTGCTGAGGCCGATATCTACGTAAATGGCGGAGCAAATGCGATGCAATACATAAATCAGGTTCGTGAGCGTGCCGGTGCCAAGGCTTTGTCCGGTGCGGCAACAGTAGAAACAGTATTGGATGAACGTGCCAGAGAATTGTGTGGGGAGTATGTACGGTTCTATGATTTGAAGCGTACAGGGAAGTTGACCAGCACCTATCTGAAGTCTACAAATCCTGATGTCGGTCAATACTTTGTAGATGGCAAACATGAGGTAAGACCATTCCCGCAGTCATTCCTGGAGAATCTGGAAGAGGGTGGTGGTTATTACCAGAATCCGGGGTATTAATATGGTTAAACTTAAAGAATTCAGACGATGAAAAAAATAATATATAGCTTGTTGTTTGTCATTACGGCAGTTTGTGCAGCTTGTGACGAAGAACTGCCAAAAGCAAGTTTTGATTTATATGAATTAAAGACGCTTACGGCAACGGCCGGAGATATGAATGTGGCACATCAGGAGATTGACCTGAAAAATCCAAAGACGAACCGGAAAAATGCAGGATTTACGGATGAGGAGAGAAGCAAGTTTACGGAGCTTCTGGACTCTGGATATATCGACACGTACCGCTATTTTTACCCGGATAAAGAGGGCGTTTATTCCTGGTGGTCGTACCGGTTTAAGGCACGCGAGAAGAATGCTGGGTGGCGTATTGATTATTTCTGTGTTTCCAAGAGCCTGAAGGACCGGCTGGCGGGCACGCAGATTCATACGGAGATACTGGGTTCGGATCACTGCCCGGTAGAATTACAGATAAAGGATCGGGATGAGACATGAATTTACTGACAGCAGAACATCTGAAAAAATCATATACGGAACGGCTGCTTTTTGATGACGTGGCATTTTCCATCGGGGAAGGTGATAAGATTGGTCTCATCGGCATCAACGGAACCGGAAAATCTACTCTTCTAAAGATTGTAGCCGGTCTGGAAGAGCCGGATGAGGGTACGGTGGTAAAGGGACGAAATCTCTATATCCGTTATCTGCCTCA
>ENA-OPDH01001055-OPDH01001055.1-human-gut-metagenome-genome-assembly--contig:-NODE-1055-length-20808-cov-3.702742_pt1 | contig 20808 bp, 21 predicted proteins | sample MGYA00241260_ERZ501500 | MGnify/ENA primary metagenome ERZ501500 (study PRJEB25962, sample SAMEA2042519) | human gut metagenome | biome: human gut; feature: human-associated habitat; material: faeces...
GATACAGGAGATAAGAAACGCTTACGAGCAACAGCACCGCAAGCTGTCGGAGTTTGCGGATTTTGTCAGACGCTACTTTCCGTATGTGGAGAAGCTGATGCCCGTGATAAGTTTCCTGCGTGAACGTTTGGGCTTTAATGACGGGATAATCAGAAGACTGTGCGAGTTCAAGGAGGTCGGGATAAAAGGCGAACTCTATTCTTCCGAGTTTAACCGAAGTTTTGATACCCGACATTCCGTCTGCTCCATCAAACAGGATGAAAACGGTAAATTCGATTTCAAGATAGACGGGGTTTCTCACGTGAACTGGTTCAGAAAGAAGATGAATGAGTTTAGAGAAGCCATCGGAATACCGAAGCCAAGACAGAATAGAAGTATGAAACTGTAAATCAAAAAAAACCGTGATAGTAGAATGGTATATCACGGATTTTTCATACTTTTGTATTGGATTGAGGCAACTCTTTCCAAGACATACGAAAAAAAAGAAGCGTTATGCTTATCTTGTACTTGAAAACGTAGGAAATTTTCAATTAGATGCAAGGATAGCATAGTGGTTCTCACGCATATAGCGTGGGCTGCTATTGTTACATCTGCATCTATGGTTTCCTACGACCTTCAAGTAAAGAATGTGGCATACAGTTCCACGCTTCTTTAATAGGTTAAATTCCTTTGGGAACTGGAGATTAAAAAATGTAGTGTATGAGCGTAATAAAAAAATGGTTATTAGCTATTTGTGCCATTATATTAATGAATGGATGTGCACCACTTCGAATGCCTGTAATAGTAAGGAATGCTCCTATTGAAATGTATAAATACGCATACATTTCCCCAACAAAGGAATTGACATCAAGCACAGGAGGTACATATGGTGGGCAATACGGTATCTATGGTTCTTCAACCACCAAAAGTGTTAATCCAAGTGATGTAATAGCAGGAATACTAATAAAAGAAGGATATATCATATTACCCGAACTTAAACCCGAATTATCTAATGAAACTCTAATCGTCAATTATGGTGAGAGTGGCAGGCGTAATAGAGGTTTAGGTTACACAATAGAAGTAACTATACAGTTTAGCTCTGCAAAAACCAATGAAATGATATGTTCTTGTACAGCAGAAGGACAAGGCGAAACAGAAGCTGATGATATCCGTCAAGCCATTAGAAGAGCCTTAACAAGTTTATTCCCTGAGAAATAACCCAATAATACGACAGATTATGAAAAAGTTTTTAGTATTATCCGCTTTAGTTATAACTTCTTGTACACTCTCTAACGAGGAAAAAGCTGAGAAATTGGTTAAAGAGACGCTTAAAGACTATCTCTATCACCCTGATTCTTATGAGCCAATATCAACAAGAGTTGATAGTATGTTTATTGATGTAACTACTATCGAGCCTATTATGAAAATTAGCGATGAAATCAAGAATTTGATATCTAAAATAAATCGCTGTGAGAGAAAAATTGAATTAGCAGAATCTTCTATGGATATTTTTGCCCCCAATGGTTATTCTTCTCAATACTCTCGTGGAGAGTATTCACGAGCAAAAAAAGAAAAGGAAGAAGCCAAATCTGATTTGAACAAATACACCAAGAAACTTTCAGAACAACTTGCTTTTCTAAAAGAAAATGTCGCTAAATATCACAAAGGAGAATTTACAGGTTGGGCAGTAAGCCATAGATTTAGGAGTCTTAATGGAGCAGGCTCAATGACCATTCCGGGAGAAATGATTTTCTTTTGCGATGAAGAATTTACAACTTGTGGGGGTTATGAAACAGATAAGTTTGAGGACTTCGTAAAAATTTTAAACACAGTAGATGAAGCAACTTCGGATGAAGATGTAATAGATTATTTTAAAGAAAATAATTTTTTGCTATAAATTCCGTATTTCCGTAGTACGCTAATTTTTATGCAAAGCAAATATTATCAACTGCTATTTTTTTAATATGCAATGGGCGTTTATTTTGGTTATTTGTATAATTGCTATTTCGGTTATTGTAATAGCGATGGTACGAACACGCCTAAAAAACAAATCCAAAGAGCTTGCAGAAAAGCTAAACCATATATCTGCATATAGCGAGAAATCAAATTATGAGCAAGCAAGAGAGAGATTATCGGCTCTTAATGAGGGGGTGTTTATAGATATTCCCTCAGACTTGAATAATGGCTTTTATGGCAGGGTAATCTCCGCAACGCAAGAAAAAGATTTCATCAATCATTATAAGGTACATTTCCAAGAGGCATATTCACTTCTGAAGAAACTTGAAGCCTTTAACATCACTCCATCAGAAACCATATCCAAATTCATTAATGACTTTGGAAGAATCAACAAACTTGTAAAACAACATAATGATGGTGTTATAACCTTTCTACTTGACACGCACAGGGACTTTTTCGACCATTGCCTAAAATACCCATTAGACAAGCAACAAAGACGCTCAATTGTTTCAGAAGAGGATAATTGTTTAGTAGTCAGCAGTGCAGGTAGTGGTAAAACCTCTTCAATTGTCGGTAAGGTTAAATATCTCACCGAAATCAAGGGTATAGCACCTGAAAGAATTTTACTTATCAGTTATACCAACAAAGCAGCAGCCGAACTAACCGAAAGAATGGCGACCAATGGATTGAAAGGTTACACATTCCATAAGTTAGCCATTGATATTATAGGCAAAACAACAGGCACAAAACCATCGATTTGCGACAATACAGATTCATTGTTTGTTGATATATATCACAAATTATTAGATAAATCGTCTTTCAAGAAAAATATAGTGGAATACTTTATTGATTACCAAACGAATGAAGCCGATTGGGAACAACGCAAGAATGAAAGACGAGAGCAATTATCAGAGCAAAAGAATGTGCAGCTAAAGGCGATGTTCCCCGATATGGACGGCAGAGCCATATATGTGAGAAGTGAACAAGAACAAAAAATATGTTTTGCTTTGTCCTCGCTGGGAGTGAAATTCAGATATGAAGAACCATACGAACATCAATTAGCAGATGAGATGCACTCACAATATCGTCCCGACTTCTCAATATATTTTAAGCAAGGAGGAGTAACCAAACGCATCTATCTTGAACATTTCGGAGTTGATGAACACGGGCTTGTTCCTGCTTGGTTCGCAAAAGACAAGGGTATAACCTACGAAGAAGCCAATCAGAAATACAATGATGGTATAACTTGGAAAAAAGCGGCTCATGAGAAATTTGGTACACAACTTTTAGTGACATCAAGTGCAGATTTCCATTATTCTGATATTAGGGATAAACTCCGTAAACTATTAGCTGAAGCAGGTGTACCAATTCAAGAAAAGACCGATGAGGAGTTATACGATTTAGTACTACCCAAAGGCAGCAAGCAGGAAAAGGCGTTTATACGACTTGTTGTTACTTTCGTTACATTGGTAAAATCAAGTTGTAAATCAGTTAAAGAGGTTTTGAAACAAGCCAAAAATGCAGATGATGAACGAAGTGTGTTTATCATCAAGAATATATTTCAACCTGTATATGAACACTACATAAATGCGTTAAGCGATAGTAACCAAATTGATTTTACCGATGCTATTCTTCAAGCCACTGAAATATGTCGTACTTCACACCCTGTTGAATATGATTATATCATAGTGGATGAGTTTCAAGATATTTCTGTTGACCGTTACAACTTCTTGAAAGTATTGCGAGAGGGTAATCCTCCTGCAAAGTTGTATTGTGTGGGTGATGATTGGCAGTCTATTTATCGTTTTTCGGGAAGTGATATGGCTCTATTCAATCAATTCCCCGAATATTTTGGAGCAACGGAGATAAACAAGATTGAAACTACATACAGGTTTGGAGAGCCCTTGGTTTCTTTATCGTCGAACTTTATACAACGCAATAAAGCCCAAATACAAAAGAATATCCATTCGTTCAGCTCAGAAATGAGAACCGAGTTGGAATTCTATGCTTATGATAGACGAGATTACTGCAATACGATAGGGCAACTTGTGGCTTCTATTCCATCGGATAAATCAATATTCCTATTGGGGCGTTACTCTTTTGATGATTACTACCTCTCTTTTATGTACCAATCAATTAAAGAGGGTAATAGATTCTACTATGTGATAGGAGGACGAAAAATAGAGTTTTTAACCGTACATAAGTCAAAAGGTCTTGAAGCGGATTATGTAATACTCTTACAATGCAATAAAGATACATACGGTTTCCCATCACAGGTGAGTGACGACCCTGTGCTTAACTATGTGCTCACTAAGAGCGACCAATTCCCATACGGAGAAGAAAGAAGATTATTCTATGTTGCAATAACAAGGGCTAAGGTAAAAACGCTTGTATTATACGATAAGCGTTTCCCGTCTGTATTTGTGGATGAATTCTTGCACCCCGAAAAGGTGTCAGAAGAAAGCTATGTAAAGCACCCTAACGCCAATAAAAGATGGACAAGAAGTGCAGACCAATTTTTATTGAAACTGCACAATGAAGGTAAGAGTGTCAAATATATTGCAAACAAAATGGGTAGAAGTCAAACTTCGATTGTAATGCGATTAAACAAACTAAACAAATAGTCGAACTTTTTCTTTGATGTACCTTGTGTGCATCGGACTATTCTATTATTTTTGTACACAGAAACGAGTTACTTGAAAGCAATTCAAGGCAGAACGCAGCATACGGCACAGTTGCCAAGTCATTACCTCAAAATCGGGTAATTCTTCCAAAGTCCTTTGTATAAGGCACAAACGAAAGTTTTCCAGAATTACAGAAATATCCTGCGCCGCTTCCTCCATGACCGTGACGTTTGGTAGGAGAGCCTAAAAAATCATTGGAACCGATGGCGATAGACGGATGATAACGTCCTTCCCGCAACGGATTCAGCTTGATGGAAAAATAACGGTCCTTCTGGTTGTATTTCGGCTTGTCATAACCTTCCAGCAATGATTTCTGAAGCGTGAACGTATAACCGATTTCTACCCAACGAAAGGGGGTAAGGGAGAGATAAAAGTCCATCGTGTTATATTTCTCCCCGTTATAGATGAAGCCGTACCGCCCGTCATCCTCCGGTGTAAAATGGCTGTTCATGAAATAGCAGCCTATCCATGCGTTCCCCTCCTGGTTCATATCCGCCGAAGGCGTGTTGATCAGTCCGGACGTACCCGTATAAAGCTGCGCATCCGCATTTCCTGCAAGGAGTAGCATCACGATCAGCAAGATCAAGTCACGTGCTTTCATCGTGCCGCCTCCTTTCTTTCCTTATAGGTAAAATCCGGTGTCAGCGTGTCCGTACCCCACGGCAGCAAATCACGGTCGAACCAACCCGTCCGTTCGTTCTGTTCAGGGTCCGTAAAATAGGTGGCGTTGGCATAACCGTTCGCCTCCACGCTATAGGTCAGGCGGAAGTTGCTTGCCGGACGGATATTGACTTTTCGTGCCGACCGCTTGTAAGGCGGCAACATCACGATCACCTTGAAACCGGCATCTTCCTTCCCCTTGTTGCTGTACGATGCATAAATGCCTACACTGACATGCTTGAAATGGCGGTAACCTTCACCCGTCACGCCATAATCGCCATACAGGTAACGCCCGCCACGGACAGATATCTCAGTGTTCCATCGGTGCAGGTACACTTCCGGACCCGCCTCAACCGTAAACTTCTTCATCGTGCTGGCCTCCCAATCCACAGCCATGGAACAATATCCGGTCCATCCCATCTGAGCCGTAAAGGCGAGCCAGGGGTTGATGACAAACATGTTTTTCAAATCCAGCCCGTAGCGTTCCGAACCAAACAAGCCTCCGGAGAGTTTCATTTTCCAATGCTCCCCTACGGCAAGTTGCTTGGAAAGGACCGCCATGTTCAGGCGTACTTTCTTGTACCGGTCTCCATACTGGTTCACCACCGGGACAAGGGCTTGTGCGGCCACTTCCCACCGGTGTCCCATGTTCCATTTGATTCCAGGTGTCAGGTTCAAAAGCACGTCATAGACCCGGTTGTTGAAATAGATATCCCTGTAATTGAAATCCGCTCCCATGAATATATCCACCGTCCCCGACCGGGGCTGTGAGGACAGCCGCATAGGGGCGGCGATCATGAGAAACAGGCATGCTGCCAGCAAATTCTTCTTGGTCATATTTTCTGTTTCAATTTATATGTTGCTATTTCTGCCACCTTATACAGATAGCGCAGACTGTCCAGCAAGGCGTTCGAACGCACGTGGTTCTCACGGTAAGCCCGTACATGATCCGCAAGTATCTGCCTGTGGCTGGCCAGTCCGGAGGTGGAAGCCCCGCCGGTACGCATGGTCACGCAATCCTTGGGGATGTATTTAACAGAGATTTTTCCCACATAGATCAGTCGCAGCAGGTTCTCGAAGTCCGCCGCCACCTTGTAGGAGGTGGAGAACAGTCCGAAACGTTCATACACCTCTTTCCGGCAATAGAAGGAAGGATGGGCGGGCATGAAACCCAGCAGCATCTTCCACCGTCTGAAACCGGCGGACGAATAATAGCGGACGCATTTGTCCAAATCCTTGTCATCCACATAGTGAATATCACCATATACAGCGTCCACATGATTTCTTTCCAATTCACCGGCCAGTGTTTCCACCGTGTCCGGCGATGTATAGAAGTCATCCGAGTTCAGTATACCGATAACCTCACCTGTAGCCATCCCGATCCCTTTGTTCATGGCGTCATAGATTCCCTTGTCCGGTTCGCTGACATACCGTAGCCTGCCGCCATAGCGTGGCTCGTATTCCCGGACCAGTCGCATGGTCTCGTCCGTGCTTCCTCCATCCACGATGATATGCTCTATGTCGGGATAGGTCTGGCTGAGTACGCTCTCCATCGTGTCGCATAACGTGCCCGCACTGTTCCATGTGGCGGTAATGACTGATATTTTCATTCGAATCAGATTGTGATGTTGTATTTGTCTTGCAGGAAATGCCGGATCTTTTCCTTGTCGTTCCCACAAGCCTTTTTTATTTCGTATATCTTGGCATCCACGAGGGTACGATACCACCAGCCTTGCAAGAAGTCCCAAAGGAATCCTTCTTTCCCGTCAAGGAATCCCAGTTTAATGACATAGCGGTAGACAAAGTATCCGAAAGCCCTCCAGAACAGGGGCATCCGGGCATAGCGGGCTTTCTGCGCCCGTTTTCTCTCCACTTCCTTCCCGTGGTCTTGCGGCATAGATCCGGTATCGGTCAGATGATATTCCGCGTCCAGCAGCAGCGCCGCCTCGCGGGCGGCATACCCGTTGTGCTTGTCAGTGAACTGGCCGAGCGACATACGGTTGTCATCCACGAACCGGTTCTTCAGCTCAACAGTCTCTCCCGACAATACGGACAGGTGTTCGTCCATCAGCCGCTTCTCGTATCTCGCTTTTCCCTTACGGAACAGACGGATGATCTTGATGTTGTTCACGATGCCGTGATGCAGTATCTTTCCACAGAAAGCGCGCGCGCGAGAGAGAGAGAGGGCCGAGACGCCCTCGGAGATGGCGGGCAGTTTCTCCCGCAATTCCTCTATCAGTCCGGGCAGCAGATACTCATCCGCATCGAGGCGGAGAATCCATCCGGTATTTATCTCCAGCGTGTCCAAGGCCCAGTTGAACTGTTCGGCCTGGTTTCCCGGCCATTCATGTTCCACGACCTCCGCACCCAGTTTCCTCGCTATCTCGACTGTCCTGTCCGTAGAGAAACAGTCCACGATATATACCTTTTTAGCGAATTGGTTCACATTCTCCATACATCTGCGGATATGTATTTCCTCGTTATAGGTGAGGATGATGGCGGTAATGTCAAGCAAGGAGGAGTTCATGCTGCCTGCTGCAGCCTCCTGTCTGCTTTTCGGGAGAAGATACCCCTAAAAATTACCCCTCCCGGTTTGATTGTATTCAACAATTCGGTTTCTATGCCATATTCCTCTTTGAGCAGTGTCCTTATCTTTTCTCGGTCGTTTCCGCAGGTTTTCTTTATCTCATAGACTTTGGCATCCACAAGCGTACGATACCACCAGCCTTGCAGGAAATGCCATAAGAAGCCTTCTTTTCCTTCCATGAATCCCAACTTGAAAAAGTAACGGTAGCAGAAATAGGCGAAGGAACGCCAGAACAAAGGCAGCCTAACATATTTGTGCTTTTTCATCCGCTTGGCCTGAGCCTGGCGGCTTATGTTTTTATCCCCATCCGTTTCAGCAGCACCGGTCAATTTGAATTCAATATCCAGCAAGTCCACCGCTTCACGAATGGCATAGTTCACCCATTTGTTTTGTAAAACTGTTACATTATCATAGTTCCGGGCTATCTCCAAGGTCTTGTCCGTAGAGAAGCAGTCAATGATAAAGACATCCCTGACGAAAGGGGAGATACCGTCCAGACAACGCTTTATATGAATCTCTTCATTGTATGTCAGGATGATGACTGAAAGATCAAGCATGGTTTTGTTATTTTTATATGGAAAGGTTCTATTTGTTTTTATATATAACAGGAGTTTGCTGTTCAAACATTTCCAGCAGCATTTTGCTGTATCCGGATGCCGGAGGTTCTTTGCCGGCATATAATGCCGGGAGCACGATATTATATCCTCCTTTGTGCTTGGTTGAAGAATAGACGATTCCCTTATGGGATGTCTCCTTGTTCCCGGCCATCAAGACCTGGTGAAACAACAACTGGGGCATAAAATACTCCTCATTGAATCCCTTCCTCCTTGATTTTGCCGTACAGGCAGCTATAAGGGGATATGTCAGCAACATTCTGAATTTCTCATATCCCTCAGCTGCGTCAATCATCTCTTCCGAGGGAATGCGTAAATCGTACAGCAAAACATCCCTTTTCAAGCCGAACACACCGACCCACCTTCTGGTTTTATCCAGCGGTCCGAGTTCCGCTTCGCAGGTTTCCTTGCTGTCTCCCAAATACAGGCATGGATATCCCAACAGATTATATCTGCCGGAGAACGCAAACGCTCTTTTTTCATAAGGAACATGCCAGCAATTGTCCACAATCAGCTCATTACCTTTAGCATCACATTTATTTTCATCTCTCATTCGGTAGTATTCTTTTCCCTTTTCAAGGCAGAAGGAGAAGTGTTCTATATAATCCTCCACAAGGTACTTGCTGTAGCATCTTGAGCGGAGCAACCTTTTCAAAGTCCTGTCCGCATCCGTCAGATTGCCTTTATAGCATAAAGCAAGAATCTGAAGAAAATCCTTACAGACCTTCTTCATGCAATGAATGAACCGGAGCTTGGTATATGGTTCGACAAAATGAGCTATCGCATTGTCTGATTTTAATATTTTCTGTAGGGAGTCGGTATCTATTTGGGTGACGGTATCAATGAAAGCCTCCAACTTTTTGTTTATAAACTCATAAAAGAGGCCATCTCCGACATTCGTGCCATTTTCTAACGGCAATTGGGCATACAGCGACTTTATACACTCTTTTACTTCCATATCAATGGGAAATGACTATTTGATTATACGCTTTTTAATAAATTTGGCAGGATTTCCACCGACTACTGTCCACGGCTCCACATCCTTGAATACAGCGGCACGTGCGCCTACTACCGCACCCTCGCCAACAGTCACTCCCATACCAACAAAAGCATCGGCAGCCACCCATGCACGGTCTTGAATGATTATCGGTTTCGTGGTCAGCGGATGCTTCGCATTTGTGATGTCATGAGAAGCGGAGCAAAGATGGGCATATTGCGATACGGCAACTTTATTGCCGAGACGAATCCTGTCCGGATTATAGATAATGGCATATGGGCCGATTGCTGTTCTGATGCCCATTTCTAAATTCCACGGTGCCCATATCTTCGCGCTGCTATGGACAATGGAGCCCTTTCCTATTTTCGCGCCAAACAATCTGAGAATGGAGTTTCTCCAATTTTTGAATACAGGCAATCCGAAAGGTCTAAACAACAAGGCACAGCAAACATTCCACAACAACCGATGAAGCTTGTTGCTTTTGGACAACGCATCCTGATATTTTTCGTATGTTTCTACTTTATCCATTTCGCCAATAATTTAACATGTAATAGCAAATGGGGGGGGTAAATTTCTTTATACCGTAAAGTACCAAGTCTTTTTTGTTAAACCTCATGTACTTATCAGCCAACGCATCCCAACTCATTCGTTCGTAATCATCCCGAAATTCATTTCTTCTTGGCGAAGGTACGGCAGACTTGTAATATTGGTGATTAGAGATGGATGCTTCCTTATAGGACCGCTTCTGACAATTGAGCCATACTGAAATATCAGGAAACAATGCTTTGGCCTTTACCGAATTAAGTGCCAACATGGAAATGCCCAATGTTCTCTGTTTATAATCATTGAACGGTTCCACTTTACCCAATCCCCAAAAGTCCGCTACCGTAAAGTCCGAAAAACGTTGCTCCCCGTTCGCCTTACAATCATGACAAGCCGAACGCAGGAAGAGGTTTCTCTGAAAGCCCACAAAGTATGAGTTATCTAAACATTCCATCTTTATACATCCACCATTCTCAGACTTTATCAGAGAGTAGTAGCCTAACTCGTTCCCGTCATTTCTTTTAGGGCGAGGAACAAAGTCCGTCATCTTTATATCATATTTTTCTTCCGCCCATCGTTTGTATTTTTGGAACACACCTTGTCCCGGAACTCCATGACAAACTAAATCCAATGTGTACAACTTGGGGTAATTTTTCTCCAAGAACGACCGCAAGCCTTTTACGTGACATCCTGTTCCTGCAAAAAGTACATAGTCCCCATTGTCCAGTTCCTGCTTTATCTTCAGAAAAGCCTCTCCAACCGCAGACTGCACGTACTTGGACTTTTGTATCGGTTCCAATTCTTCCAAGTTGTTCGCTTCCGTATATCTGACATACATATCCTTATCGTAAGCAGCCCCCCAAACATGTCCTCCTTTCTTGATAATCGCAGCGGATATGGCGTAGGCCGCACCTCCTGACGTGCTGTTTCTCCGAACATTAACGTCCTTCAGCCAACAACAATACACTTCGGGCTTACCATTCCTCTCTAGTCTGTCTACATTCATTTCAGGACAGACCCTCTCACATTTTCCACACCCGATGCAAAGAGATTCATTCACGATTGGAAATATCTCTCCATGCGTATCTTCCTGCATGGTTATCGCACGCTTAGGGCACACATTATAACAAGCAGCACACGCCGTACAATGCTCCTGGCTACATAAAACAGGTATTTTCTTATTTTCCATTGACAGATTCTTCTAAAAAATGAATTGATTTGGCTCTTTCCCTTACAAGAATATTATCGACTGATGTATAGTCAATCATCAATTCGGTAGCTTCAGGAAAACTATCTCCTTCCACTAACAATCGGTCTGTCAATCCGAACAACTTCAACAAACTGCGTTGTCGGCTGTTGTTTTGCTTGCGCAACGGAAGAACCGTATAGAAAGTTCGTTGGAAATTGATAGAGAAAGCTGTTCCATGGAACGAATTGGTAATCACCATTGAAGCCTTCGAGAAAAGGTACAGGAATTCGGCCGGCCCGGCATCCGTAATATTTATGATGTCCGCTTCCTCATCTTCCCTGACAGCCTGTTTGCAGATTCGGACAATTGTTTTTCCTTTCAATAGGCCGCTCAGATGCAGAGCTAGTTTCTTTATATAGGGACAAGGAGTCAACTCGTACAGAAGAATATATCCTCCTTCGGGAACATCCGTCTTTTCGGCGATTTTCCGCCAATCGGCAGCGTTCAGCAACAATGTGGGGTCTAACACCCATTCCGCCTTCTTGCCGGACACTTCCTTGACTAATTGTACGGCCTGTTCTTCCCGTACTCCTATGGTATCCATGCACTTCAAACGCTCCGCATAAAACGGGACGCATTTTTCCGGCAACTTTGAGACTCCGAAACTCGAAGCATAGGTTATGCGCTTTTTCCCTTTTGGTGCAAAAGTGAGTAGATAAGGCTCTAAAGAGGAATAAATGCCCGGATTCCACACTTGGTCGCTGCCTGTCATATAAATGTCATAGTCAGACGCATTCATGTATAAATCGTCCACGGTCTTATAGGTCCGCGACATTCGTGTGTTCGTCCGATGGAATTGTTCAAAACGTTCCGTTCGTCTTCTTTGGTACTCGCTATTCTTTCCGGTTTTCAACTTTTCCAGTTTCGGGTAAAGCCATTCCGCAATCCTCTTTTTCCATCCGAACTTAAATACCGGTTTTGACAATTCTGTAGCCTCGTGTTCCGGATTCTTATAAAAGAGGTAATCAATTATTTCCGCATCATGCCCTAATCGGTGAAGAACAGCTTGTGTGGCGTAAGCCTGCAACTCCGCGCCGTAATTGTTTACTTTGAGTATGGTGATAATTCCTATTCGCATGCTATGCCGCTCCTTTCTTTATGAAAGAGGCAGCATTAAAGACTATACGTTTACCCCCTCCTATAAATATTAATTTTCTCATTTTTATGAATTTAGCCGGATTACCGCCTACTACCGTCCACGGTTTCACGTCCTTGAATACGGAGGCTCGTGCCGCCGTACAGAGATAAATCTCTTGCGATACGGTAGTGTTCGCTCCGATTTTTACCGGATCGACATTATAGCAGGTCACATCCGAAGCCAGACAACTGTTTGCTTCCATCTCCAAATTAGCCGGATAATAGACCTTTGCGGAAGAATAGACCACCGCCGTAGGATGTATCCTTGCTCCGAACCTCCTGAGCAGAAAGCGTTTCCATCCGCTCCCCATGTTTCGGGGCAGTGGGTGGGCAAACACACCCCATACCATACTCCAGAGCAGACGGATTATCTGATGTTTCCGTCCTAAAGAGTTGTGGTACTTGGATAAATCAATTTTCGTTTCAGTCATATAAAATTTATTGAAAGATATCGTATTGTTAATCATAACTAACAGAACTGGCTTTTTGGCTATTTTTATTTGGTACGATTAACAGAGTGCTGTATATTTGCACTTATTATAAATCATACCAAACAATACTTCCAAATGAAAAAAATAATCAACCGACCGAAATATACCGAACGCATCGTTCCCTTTATCGGTAAAGACATCATCAAAGTACTTACCGGCCAACGTCGTGTAGAGTTGCTTGCTGCAACAGATTAGCAACCATATACGGCAAAGTCGCTCCGCAGCCCGCATACTTTATATCAACAAGGAACTGTCCGCTTTTGCTCATATCCGTACCAGCGATGACCTCTTGGCTGAAGTGTCCGCTACTTTTGATGGTTGCGATGCCGACGAACGCTACCTGTTTATTGATGAAGTACAAGACATTCAAGGTTTCGAACACGCTCTTCGCTCTTTGCTGGCCGAAGGTACCTGCGACATCTATGTCACCGGTAGCAACGCCACCATGCTTTCGGGCGAACTGGCTACCTACCTATCGGGACGATATGTAGAGTTTCATGTTCATAGCCTTACGTTTACCGAGTTCCTTCAATTCCATCGGTTGGAACCGAACAAGGAAGCCCTGCGGCATTACCTTACGTTCGGCGGATTGCCCTACTTGGCCAATCTTCCCCTCGATGCCGATATCAGCTTCGAGTATCTTCGCAATGTCTATTCCACTATTCTGCTGAAAGACGTGGTGAAACGTGAGGGCATACGCAATGTTGATTTCCTGGAGTCGTTGGTGAATTATGTAGCCGACAATGTGGGCAACCTCTTCTCGGCCAACAATATCAGTCGTTACCTCAAGTCGCAACGTATCAATATATCCCCTTTGCAAGTCATTAATTACCTGAAGTCGCTTTGCGATGCGTTTCTCGTAAACCGTGTGCCTCGCATAGACATTGCCGGGCTGCGTAAGTTCGAATTGGGCGACAAGTATTATTTCGAGGATCTGGGACTTCGTAACTGTTATCTCGGTTTTTCCTTTCAGCGTGACATCCATAAGCTTATCGAAAATGCCGTGTACCTTCATCTCCATACGCTCTACTCCAAAGTGTTCATCGGCCAGCAGGGGGAGAAAGAAGTGGACTTTGTCGCCTTGGACGGTGATACACGCATTTATGTGCAAGCCACCTTTCAGATGGGCGACGGACAGACTCGGGAACGCGAGTTCGGCAACCTTCTTGCTATCCCGGACAACTATCCCAAGTATGTGGTCAGCCTCGATGAATGGACTAGCGGCAGCAACTACGAAGGCATCCGCCACATCCATCTGCTTGACTTCCTGCAAATGAGCCAGTTGTAACCCCATTCCAATCCTTTCAATCTGACTTGTAAATCAGATTGAAAGGGACAAGTTAATACACAAACGCAGGTTTTTCCCCTTCACCTAATATCCATTGGTAAAGTTGCTGCATTTTCAATCCAAGAACCTCTACCGAATAATTATCTCGCATTAATTTTTTGCCATTCATTCCCATTTTCAAACGTTCTCTGTCAGATAAACATACCGCCTTGAGTATCGTTTGATTAATGCTCTCCTGGTCATTATCAATCCACCACCCACAATGAAACGTTTCTAATTCCTGCCATGGCATACCTTTTGAAGATATTACAGGTATCCCTCTCACTAATGCTTCTGTCACAATGTTGCCAAAGTTCTCAAAGTCGCTTGGCACCACAAGCAAAGACAATCCCATGATGGCCTCATCCTTTTCCCTGCCTGTGAGGAAACCTGTAAACGTCACGTTTTTCACATCCAAACGATTTGCTTCCGCTTCAAGAAAATCCTGGTATTGCGCATCACCGCCACCTATTATCTTTAATTCGCAATCTCCCAGTTCTTTTTTTAATTCAGCAAAAGCATAGATCAGTCGTTCCACTCTTTTACGGGGGTGTAACCGACCCAAGTAACCTATCTGAAAAACCAGTTTGTCTGGTATATTACGATTTACAATTCCATTAATGTCTATCGGATTAGGAAGTATGGCTACAGGATTCCTGAATCCCAAAGCCCGGTAATGTTCCATTTCCTCCCTACATGTAGCTTGTATACAAGCCGCTCCTGAGAATATCTTTCCTTGATAAAGAGCCATCATCGTTTTTTTCAGCAAAGCGTGATGTGCCAAAGCCTGTGGATAAAGCATTCCACGTGGGGATACCAAATAAGGCTTTCCCTGTTTTCTTGCAAACCGGGAAACTGCTATGCCGTGATACATCCACGTCCCATGAATGTGATAAATATCTATGCCTTTTTCCTGTCCAAGGCATTCATTAATATTATCCACGTAAGCAAAAGTTCCGAATTTATTCCGATGAGTAAAGCATATATCCAGTTCAGGAGCAATCAGCTTACCGTTCTCTGGTATTTGCTCACACAAGGCAACAGTCTTTACCCCAGCCTTTTCAAGTCCCTTTAAAGTCAAACTCATACTTAAGGCCGGGCCGCCTGCATTCACGTTAAGTGAGCCGGAATGAAGTGTTTTCATTTTATTTTCTTATTACTATGGGGATTTTTCCACCCCGATTTTTATTCAATTCGTTTACTTGCTTAATAGATATCGGATAGTTTTTAAGGTTTGGTACAACAGCATTTAATTTAAGTCTGACACTATCAAAATCCTCTTTAGAAAGTTCGCAGCAAGCAACCAGCAATATTTCCAATTGTGAATCCTTCACAATAAGCTGATGAGAAATAATACCTTCTATATGCTCCACACAAGCCTCAATCAACATCGCAAAAAAAGAAGTCCCATTTTTCAATGTTATTATATCAGTCGGACGCCCTACAACTTCATTAATTTTCAAAACACTCGACAAATCTGTATTATCATCTACATCTAGATAATCACCAATGTCATAACGTATTAATGGAAAATACTTCTCATTTATGGTAGTTACTATATTTTTTACTTTACCAATATCGTCTTTAACTCCTTGAATAATATGTGTATTCCAAAAAACATTATAATAACTACAGTCCTTTACACTATAAGCCATAACTCCACATTCTACACTTCCATACTCCATACACAAGGGAGCATGAAAGAACTCTCTGATTTCCTGTTTTTCTTTGGTTGTAAGAGGACCAGCTGTACATAATACTGATTTAGGAGGAGAAGATATGCAACAACCTTTATTACATCTGACAAATGCAAGAGTGCTTGATGAATATCCGATAAAAAAATCAGGTTTATACTCCTCAAATTTTTTATAAGCCATCTGCATAGCTTTAATCGAAGTATCATACGCAGAAACTCTCTTATAACCAAGAATATAATCTTTAACTATTCTAATAAATCTGTTTTTTACCCTATTAATACCTGTACCATAAAGATGATGATGTCCCCATATCAAGAAAGTCTTCACTTCCGGAGTTATACCATTAGCGGCTCTACCTATCCACATATTAATCGTTGCCTGTGTATCATGCCAAGCAGGGAGTTTCAAAGGTATTCCGGTGGAGCCGGAAGTTATTACATATGATTTCGGTGGCTTTTCACGCAACAATATTTTTGAGTCATTAGTCAAATCTTTCTTTGTAAGAATCGGCCATTGCTGTAACTCAGAAATATGTTTAATTTTATCGGGTAAACCATTATTCTCTTTCCATTGTTTATAAAAAGGAATATTAGTATATGCGTCTTTCCAGATCTCATTAAAACACCCTACCTGATAGTTTATGATATCTTCTTTCCTATTTATTTTAAAGAACAAGGAAGATTTTTGAATGATCCTATTGTAGACCGAATGCAATAATAAAAATCTTATTGTTTTAAGCATAGTTTATTGGAATGTACAGAAATATTTAAATTGATTATATTTTTATTTTTAGAAATCCAGTCAACCAAAGGTTCTGTATATTCTCCAAAGAAAGTTGAATATGCTTAACAGTCGCCTCCATACCAACAGGTACAACCAAATTAAGACACATTTTAAACTTACTCTCAATCTTTTTAATGTAAGCCCGATGAACATACTTCACCATACAAGGATGAGGAAAGCTATTAATCATTTAAAAAATTGTCATAATATATAACTTTATCTTATTAAGCCTTTATTAAATGTATCTTCCTGAACATACTTTAATACCATAACCCCTATCGATTGTTACCCAACATAAAATAGAAATTCATGAATTTATTGAATGAAATGTACACAGGATCTTATTTCCAATTTGGATAAATATTCTGTATTGTTTTTACAATTTCCACAGATTTAGCTTGCGGAGTAATTTTTAATGCTGCATCATAAGCATTAGCAGCAAACCATAAATACTTTTCTTTATCAGTAATCATTAATTCCAATTGAGCGGCAAGCATTGAAGATTCACCTTTATTAAATGCCAGTCCACATTGATAATCATCTACTAGCTTAACACCGCCCATACCGCGACTCACAATAAGAGGAGCACCACATTGCAATACATCATTCAAACGCATTCCCCATGGTTCATATGACCCACAACCAATGTACACAGAACAAGTCTGATACAATTCTATCAGTTTCTCCAGTGGTACAAAACCTAAGAATTCCACATTACTTATCTTATAATGCTGTACTACTTTTTTCAATTCGTTTAAGAGAGGACCTTCTTGGGTTATGACACATTTAAAGTCTATTCCCCTATCTTGTAGTTTTTTTAATGCATGAACTAACACCAATGGTGATCTGTGCCATTGATGCAGACCTGACAAAAGAATAGTAAAATCGAACCAACTTCTTTCATCGCGCTTGATGCAACAACTTTTAGGAACAGGTGGAGGAAAATACCCACAAGATATAATCTTATTCTTCCATCCTAAATTTTCTAACAAATTTTGATAATAGCCCGAATAATTAAGTATGAAATCGGCATGTTTCACTAAATTCTTTACCTTATGAGGTAAGATAAAATCTAAGTAAAATGATTTCAATATGCGACGAAAACCTGTCGCTTCCATATTGCATGGAGCCTCAGATGCTATTGCATAGGTGATTTGTTCATCTATACATTTTAAGATAAGCGTTTTAAATAAATCTTCTTTATGGTAAGAAGCAAAGATATGATTCCAGCTTCGATGTTTTAATAAACTGGATAGAGCTTTTTGCTCATCATCGTTAATAAAATTGATATTTGAATCAATTATTTCATCTTTACTAAATCCGACTTTTTCACGATTCGAATTTTTAGACTTATGTACAATATTAATAATAGTTGGCAACATAAAAGACCGTCCCAACTCCAAATAAAAGGCAAGAGTAGATCTACAATTATCATGTGCCCAAATAACAAGTCCATTCATATTTGCATATATTATTATTCCACATTGAAACTGGAACTAATTAAATGTCAAGTCAAAAAATGCCAATATGAAAGATATTATTGCTACTAAAATATCTTGATATTGACTATTCCATAAACAATTATTCAACATTTAATAGAAGGATAATGCTTTCCGATAAAATGCTTATCGAAGAATCTCGAATAAAAGGAGATGGAAAACAATTTGGAAAATCTCCATACATTGGCATACATCCTATTTATAGGGTAATTCTTTTTCAGATAAGTAGCTTCTTTGTTTTTCTGAATCCAAGACGGATGACTTTTATCCGCTAACGGCGAATCCTTAAAATTATGTCCGGACATCTTTGCCTCTTCATGAAGGCGTAGTCCCCAACAATATTGCCCTATTCTGACAAATGGATGTTTATTCTTGATAAACCGATACCATAACTCCGTATCCATCATATAATGAAAATCTTCTCTGAGCCAGCCTAACTCTTGCAAAGTCGTTTTACGCATAAAAGCCGAGGGACCACCATTAGAGAAAAGATAGTGCCCATTCCAGAACCAACATTCTTTTTCCACTTTTCCCACTCGAATAATTTTGCCTTCCTTATCCATCCAAAAGAGATTTCCCAAGAACCAATCAATCGTAGGATTTTTCCGTATTGCCTCATTCACCGCAGGGAGAGCACCAGTCAGTAACACGTCATCTGAATTTAGCCAAGTAACAAATTCCCCGGTTGCCCGTTTGAAACCCTCGTTAATGGCAGCACTCTGTCCGTTATCTTTTTGGCTTTGCCAATAGGCAATATATGTCTCATATTTTTTTATCACTTCCACAGAATTATCTGTAGAACCGCCATCCATAACAATGATTTCAACATTCGGATATTCTTGCCTAATTATTGATACAATGGTTTCTTCCAAATATTTTCCTTGATTATAAGACGGAATTACTATCGATATTTTTACAGGTAAGTCCATAATTCGTTTTTTTATAGTTAGCTAACAGAACTGCTATTGTGATTATATAAAACAAGAAATTCAACCGATCGGCAAAGGGAGAGAACATGACATTCCATAAGGTGGAAGTCGTGAGAAAGACATTGATGCCTATGAGTTTTTCATCATATAAGAATGCACCACCCAAAAACTTGAGGATGAAAACGAGCAGATAAATCCAGCATGCCAGTCCCAAAATCCCAGCATAAACCCAAGCGCCCATGATATAAGAATGTCCCGGTAACATCTTTTCTTTATCTTTTGGTTTCAAAACATGAAACATCCCATCGTCCTCGGTCAATTGTCCGCTCTTATTTTTGGCATAGCTTCCATAGCCCCAAACCGGATTTTTCGAAACCAGCATCATAGACTGAAAGAAGTCGCCGCGTCCGGAAGCCAATCCCATTTCACTGTGTTTTTGCATGTAATATTTCGCATAAGCCCTTTCTCCGAGTATTTTATTACTGGCCAAATACTCATAACTGAAGTTGACGCATGCCGCTGTTACACTCAGCAAAAGAAACAGACTTATAAATTTTCGCCTGAAAACTGTGACTTGTTCACTCAGGCTCTGCCTTCCGATACTCTTTATAAACAAGATGACACAAACAGCAAAAGACACAGTAATGAATATATTGCGGCTTAAATGGAAAAGGCTCCAAATGGCAAACCCTTCCGCAACTGCACAGGCCAGCGTTATTTTCCCTTTATAATAAAGCACACCGGCCAATACCAAAAAGGGATAATGCCAAGCATAAACCCTCCATACATCAAAGCCTACTTCATCCAAATTAACTGATTTTGTTACATAAAAAGCCAGTAAGGAAGAAATAGAACACCCTATCCAGTAAAGCAGCATCCTGCGTGGATTGTCGTACAACGCCCAATAGACAAAAGGTATTAGACCAAGAACAAAAAACACATTGAAAAAACCTTTCAAAGAATCCGTCAATCCGGTATCGTTATATCTGCCTGAAATGAACACACCTACCATCCATAGCGAAAATGCCATAAACACCCGGGTTGTTTCTTTATGTTTAGTCCATAAAAACGGATTTGAAGTGGTAAAATACAGACAGAAACATAATATCTCGCTCATACCAAAGGTTCCCATTACCCTCACTTTGATAAGCGAAAATAGACCTATGACAAAAACAAGAATATCTTTGCGGTCTAAAGAATGAATCCTTATGCCAAACATATTATAAGATAGCTTTCATATAAACTTGAGCAGTCTGTTCTGCCATCTTCCTACACGAAAAATCTTTTAACCGTAGATTACCATTAGCGATTAAACGCTCCCTTAATTCAGAATCTTCTACAATTCTTTTCATGGAGTCCACCATAGACTCAACATCGTTGGGGTTGAAATACAAACCGCCCTCTTCAGCTATTTCGGGAAAACAGCTTGTGTCACTCAGGAGCAAAGGACAGCGTGAAGCAAATGCCTCCAATATAGGTATTCCAAATCCTTCATACAAAGAAGGATATACAAAACAAATGGCATGTTTATACAACCAAACCAGTTGAGAGTCAGAAACAAATAATTGCAAAACCTGCTCTGTAAGCTTGTTTTTCACAATAAAATCCTTTTCTTCATTAGTGTATTTACAACCGATTATTACTCAATATTTTATAGATAATAAGTCAGAAATATG
>ENA-OPDH01001085-OPDH01001085.1-human-gut-metagenome-genome-assembly--contig:-NODE-1085-length-20466-cov-2.701533_pt1 | contig 20466 bp, 26 predicted proteins | sample MGYA00241260_ERZ501500 | MGnify/ENA primary metagenome ERZ501500 (study PRJEB25962, sample SAMEA2042519) | human gut metagenome | biome: human gut; feature: human-associated habitat; material: faeces...
CCGATCCCGCGCCCTTCCCGTCAATGGTAGTTATCTATAACGGGGAGCGGGTGAAGAATGAATAACCGACAGGAAAAGCCGCCCTTGAAGTGCTTGCTGGGCATTGATCCGGAGAAGGCGCAGAAATGCAAGCCTTCGGAATGCGCTTCTTGCGGCTGGGAAACGGCAGAAGCCGCACGGCGGCGGGAGTACGTGAAGGAACACGGCTTGACGCTATGCGCTGATGGCTTCCGGCGGCTGATTATCAAGAAGGAGAACAACATGGCGACACCATACAAGGAATGCCCGCTTTGCGGCGCACATCTTGACAGCGGCAAAAAATGCGATTGCCGAACGGCAGAAGCCGACGACAACGCCGAAAAAGAATTGAAGGAGAGGGCAAAAGACAATGACAGGTATTAACGAGTTTGCGAAGGAAATTCACGAAAACGCCGTCGCCCACGGCTGGTGGGACGAAGAACGCGGATTTCCGGAGGTTTTAGCGCTCATTCATTCGGAGGTATCCGAAGCGCTGGAGGAATACCGCAACGGACACGGCGCAACGGAAATCTATTTCAGCGACAGCGGCAAGCCCGAAGGTATCCCGACGGAGCTTGCGGACGTGATTATTCGCGTTCTTGATTATTGCGGATACGCAGGGATCGACATTGACGCGGCGATCTCACAGAAGCACGAATACAACAAAAGCCGCCCGTATCGGCACGGCGGCAAGAAGTGTTAAAGGAAAGGAGCTATTCAATATGAAAGAGAACAAACACGGCTTCGAGCCGAAACAGGAATTCACAATGGGCGGGATCGCTTGGACGGTCATTCAGACGGGCGCGGATTGGGTGAAGTGCATTACTTCCGATTGCGTCGAGGAACGCGCCTTCGATGAAGGGAACAAGAACGACTTTGCCGCTTCTTCCATTCGTGCCTATCTGAACGGCGAATTCTTGCGCCGTCTGATTAAGGCGGGCGCGCCGGAAGAAATGTTCGAGTATTTCAACATCGACTTGACCGCCGACGACGGCTTGAAGAATTACGGCGGCGATCGCGTCCGGATCGGGCTTATCACTTGCGAGGAATACCGCCTTTTGCGCGGCAACATTCCGGCGCTTCCGGATCGCTGGTGGTGGACGGCTACACCGGACAGCCCGATAAATTCCTACGTCCGCAGCGTCAGTTCGGGCGGCTCTTTGGGCTACTTCAGCGCGTACTACGGCTTCAATGGCGTTCGCCCGCTTTGCAATCTCAAATCTGAAATCTTGGTATCGTACTTAAACGGAGAGAACGCAGAGGAACAGAAGAAGCGCGCCGAAGCCGTCGATATGATGAAGCACATTGCCGCCGCGTGGGACATCGGCGCGGAAGAGGTTTTCGGGAGGGCTGACGAATGACAATGTATCAATTCATGGTGAATGCCTTTTATATGCTTTGCGGCGTTGCTTGCGTCGCCGCTTCCGTTGTGATCGTCTACATCGTTTTGAACGTGCTTTTCAGAGCGCTTCGGAGGGGCGGCGGGAACAATGGCAGATATTAAGATCGACGAAGAAATGCTTTTGCGCGCGGGGCTGGGGATCGGCTACGCGTTCGCGCCCTTCTTTCGGGGCATTATGAACGGCGTTGAAGATTACACGATCGAACAGGCGGCGCGGGAAATGCAGGAAGAACACGACGCGCAGGAAGCCGAAGAGGGCTTGAAACGTCCGGTTGAAAAAACGCTGATCGGCGATTGCCGGAAGTGCTGGTGCGATCAATGCGCGAAGCTGGAACAATGCGTTCACTTGCGCGAAGGCGCGCTTCCGGACGGGGTACGCCCGTTCCCTTGCGTCGGGTGCGCGGACGGAATGCGCTTCAAGCCTTGTGAAGAAGAACGGTGCGCCGACTTCGAGCAGGGCGCAGGATTTAATAACGGCTGACAAAACAAAAAAAGAGAACGTCCGGTTGCGACGTTCCGGACGTTCTCTTTTCCTCTTACATAGCTGTAAAAGGAGCTATTCAATACTGAAATTATAGCATTTTACGGCGCTTTTGTCAAGGAAGGGCGGCGGGATTATGCAGAGGGTTAAAAGACGTATTTTTTCGGGCGTTGTATGTGAACAGGAAGTTTACACCGTATCTGATCGAACAAACATCAAGAAGGCTGAACCGCGACCGCGCTTCAAGGACGACGAAGAGCGAGCGCAACACCGGATCGGCATATCAAAACGGAAACACCAGCGGCTGGTTAATGAAAACTTTTCGCCGCTTTCCTTATATAGTACGCTGACGTTCGACGACGACAGCGAAGTTCATACATTCAGCGAAGCGCGCAGAATACGCGACAATTACTTCCGGCGGCTTCAAAGAGCTTGCCCCGACGCGAAGATCATTATTTACATGGGGCGCGGCAAGTCTACGAACCGAATTCATTTTCACATGATTTCGGACGGCATACCGGAAGAAACGATCAGCGGCAAGTGGAACGACGGATCAGTAATCCATATTCGGCACTTGCGCGAACACAATTATTATAACGGCGTTGACTACGGGCAGGATTACACGGGGCTTGCGGATTACCTCTTCAACCATTGGACACCGGAACAGGGCGGACACCGTTGGCAACGCGCAATCTTCGCCAGCCGGAGAAGGAAGCGCCGACGCTTGCGCTTCGGACGTATACGGAAAAGAAAGCACCGATCGCGCCGAAGGGTTACAAGCTGGTGGAAGCCCGCGCGACGAAGTGGGGCTACATATATTATAAATATGTACGCGAACCGGAGAAACCGAAACGCCGGAAGAAACGCGAATAGCGGGAACGCCCGAAGGGGCGCAATAAAAAGCCTTGTAAATGTGTAAAGTTTTACGACCAGCGCTTTCCCTTCCGAAAGATTGATTTTATTTATTCCCCGTCGCCCGCTTTTCAGAGATCACGAACGCGCGCATTGTCAAGGGTGCGAAGCACGGCGAAGCCGCTTGCCCTTGATAATGAAAGCGCGGGAGTGATAAAAGCGGGAAGGCGGCGGGGATATAAAATCAATCGTGAAGGATCGGTTCAGAACACGGATCGAGGAAGCCCGCCGGATCGCCGATAGATTTATTCCTTTAAGCCCGTTCCCCCCAGCGGGGGGCGGAGGGGGGAGAAAAAGAAAGAAGGTGAACAACGTATGCTTGAATTGAACAAGCTGTATAACATGGACTGTATGCAGGGAATGAAAGAGTTTCCGGACGGCTTCTTCGATCTTGCGATCGTTGATCCGCCTTACGGTATCGGCATAGACGGACAGAAGAAGCGCGTATGCGGCAATCCGAAGCATAACCGGAAAGAGCATATCCGGAAAAGCTGGGACAAGGCTATTCCCCCGCCCGAATACTTCCGCGAATTGGAACGCGTTTCAAAAGCACAAGTGATATGGGGCGGAAATTACTTCGTTCCGTATCTTGAACAAGGACATAAAGGCTGGCTTGTATGGGACAAGGGGCAACACGGCTTGACAATGAGCGATTGCGAATTAGCGTATACCAGCTTCGACACGCCGACGCGCGTTTTCGTATGCAATCGCGTTGAATTGCTGAACGACGGGACAATTCACCCGACGCAAAAGCCCGTGAAGCTGTATTCGTGGGTTCTTTCCCTCTTCGCCCGAAAAGGTATGAAGATATTGGACACACACGCCGGAAGCGGAAGTTCCTTGATCGCTTGCTATCGTCAAGGCGGGCTTGATTTCGTCGGCTTTGAGATCGACGAAGATTATTGCCGCGCGGCAAATGAACGGCTGGAACAGGAGCAAGCACAAATCCGGCTTTTTGATCTCTTGGAGCAGGAAGAACGGAAAGCGCAAGCAACGCTTTTTACGAAATGAAGGGAGGAAACACAATGCAGGAAAAAAGGACGCTATATCTTGCCGGAAAGATCACGGGCGATCCGTATTATTTCACGAAGTTTTACAACGCGCAAAAGAAGCTGGAGGAAGGCGGCTTCATCGTCGTAAATCCGGCGCTTCTTCCGGCGGAGGGCTTCACGTGGGAAGCCTATATGCGTGTGTCCGGCGCTATGCTTGCAGAGTGCGCCGAAGTCTGTTTTCTTCCGGACTGGAAAGAGAGCAAAGGCGCGAAATACGAATTCGGCGAAGCAATGGCGCAGAACAAACCGTTTTTCTTCTTCGCCGATTGGGAGAAGGCGCAAGAAGAAACGAACAAATACGAATACACGACAGAGAAAACCGACAAGATCGCTTTTCAATGCTTCGTATGCGGAAAATTCAACGTCTTTCCGGCAACACGCGCAGACGGTAACACTTGCAAATATTGCGGCGGCGGATTAAAGGCGCTTGGCTACGCAAAGAAAACGGAGGGATCACGAAATGCGGGCGAATAAACTTCCCGTTCCGACGGAAGCGCAAGAGCAAATGACGCTGTTTTCGTGGGCGGCTATGCAAAGCGGGAAATATCCCGAATTGAATTTGCTTTATCACGTCCCGAACGGCGGGAGCAGACACAAGGCGGAAGCGGGACGGCTTCGGGCGGAGGGCGTGAAAGCGGGCGTTCCCGATCTATGCTTGCCAGTCGCGCGCGGGCAATATCACGGGCTTTACATAGAGCTTAAACGGCAACGCGGCGGCAGGACAAGCGATCATCAATCGGAGTGGCTGGGCGCTCTTTCGGCGCAGGGCTACAAAGCCGCGCTTTGCTACGGCTGGGAACAGGCGGCGGGAACAATTATCGAATATCTAACCGGAGGTGGCACACATGACTAAAAAGCAAACAGAGCTTTCCGAAGAGTTGCGGGAAGCCGTATTTGAAGCCGCGCGCGCAGGGGCGGCGGAAGCATACACACAGAACACGGGGTACGTAAATTACTTCAAGGCAATGGAAACGTTGCTGTATAACTACAAGAAGCTGGCGGCGCTTGTAGCCGATGAAGAAGCGTATTGCGAAGTTGAGTATCACGCGGGACGAAAGACGTTTTCAACGACACCACAGGCGAAGGGCTTTATTCAGCGCAAGACGGAAGCGGAGATCGTCGAGGAAATGCGAGAGGAAAAACAAAAGCAGTTCAAAGAAACGAAATCCGGCTTTGACAGCTTGACACGCGCTATTTCTCTTTTCGAGGGGCATAAAGAATTCGTTGTGATCCGGCTTTACTATTTCGGCGAGGACATCAACGGCGATCCGCGAGAGGGCGGAACGGCGACGTGGGAAGAGATCGCGGAAGAGCTTTCCGACGCGGGCATTCTCAAAGAGATAAAGACGGCGCGCCGCTGGCGGAACAAGATTGTCAACGATATGGCGGTATGCGTATTCGGCATTCCGGCGGCGGTATCGGCGGCGACATACCGGAAAGCCGTTGACAAATGACCAAAACGCGACCAAACAATGCACCTTGTCCGCGACGCTTACGCGTGATATAATAATTACGCTGAATTATTGCGAATTGAATAGCGCGGGATAAAGCCTTTTGTGTGAATGCACGGAAGGCTTTTTCTTTTACTCTTTTGCACAGACTTTTCCACAGGAAGGAGGATAACCGCATGAAGCCGTGGGCGGAAAGGTTTTACAATTCGGACGCTTGGCGTTCATGCCGTGACAGCTTCTTGAAGTCGAAGGGCTACTTGTGCGAACGTTGTTCAACGCCGGACGATCCAGTAACCGCAAAGATCGCACATCACAAAACATACTTGACGAAGCAGAATATCAACGATCCATACATAGCGCTTTCGTGGGATAATCTCGAAGCGCTTTGCCAAGATTGCCACAACAAAGAACACCACCGGAACGACAAGAAAAAACGGTACGCATTCGACGAAGCGGGAAACCTCATATCCCCCCCCTATTCGCTCAAAGTTTAGGGAGGGTTCGACACCGAGGGCGGGAGATTAAAAATACTCCGCAGGCGCGCGCATAACGGGTGTACGCGTTTAAGGGGGTGTGGGTTGACCGGAAAAGGGGGTGATATTTATGGCGACAAAGAAGGACTTGACGAAAGAAGAAAAGATCAAGCGGGAGTTTTCCCGATTGAAGCGCATTTTCAAAGACTTGGATAAAAACAAGTTGCAGACCGTCGAAAGCCTTATCAAGAACGCGGCGTTCATGGCGGTATCCCTTGAAGAATTGCAAGAGATCATCAACGAAGAGGGCTACACCGTCGAATACCAAAACGGCGCAAATCAGAGCGGGACGAAGCAAAGCGACGCGGTGAAAACACATATCGCCATGACAAAAAATCACGCCGCAATTATCAAACAGCTTTGCGATCTTGTACCGCCGGAGAAGAAAAAGGAAAGCCGTTTACAGGCGTTACGGGACGAATAAAAATGCCCTTTTCAAATTACATTTACGAGTATTACGACGGCATTTCTTCCGGAAATATAACCGTCGGCAAGTGGGTTCGCCTTCTGTATGAATACATCGTGAAGGGGCTTCAAGAAGGGCTTTTCACCTTCAACGCGAAGAAGGCAAACAAGGCAATTCGGTTTATCGAAAACTTTTGCCATCATTGCGAAGGGCGCACAGACCTTTTGAAGCTGGAGTTGTGGCAGAAAGCCGCCGTTTCCGTTATGTTCGGGATCGTCGAAGAGGACGGAACGCGCGTCTTTCGCGAAGTGTTTATTGTGATCGGGCGCAAGAACGGCAAAACGCTTTTTGCGTCCGCCGTCATTGCGTACATGGCGTATCTTGATGGAGAATACGGCGCGAAAATATATTGCCTTGCGCCGAAGCTGGAGCAAGCGAACATCGTTTACGATAATTTCTATCAGATGATTAAAAAAGAACCGGAGCTTTCCGACCTATCGAAGAAGCGCCGTTCCGATATTTACATCGAAGAAAGCAATACCGCGATCAAGCCGCTTGCGTTCAACGCGAAGAAATCCGACGGCTTCAATCCGCATTTAGTCGTGAACGATGAAGTCGCGTCGTGGCGCGGCGACGGCGGCTTGAAGCAGTACGAAGTTATGAAATCCGCGCTTGGCGCGCGCCGCCAGCCGATGATCCTTTCGATCTCAACGGCGGGTTACGAAAACGACGGTATCTTCGACGAATTGATGAAGAGATCGACCGCGTTTTTGAAGGGAGGAAGCAAGGAACGCCGCCTTCTTCCCCTGCTTTACATGATCGACGACGTAGAGAAATGGAACGACCTTGAAGAGCTTAAAAAAGCAAATCCGAATATGGGCGTTTCCGTTTCGCCGGACTTCTTCAAAGAGGAAATCGCCGTCGCCGAAATGAGTATGTCGAAGCGGGCTGAATTCCTTACGAAGTATTGCAACATCAAGCAGAATTCTTCCGTCGCGTGGCTTGATTACGTCGTCGTTGACGGCGCAGGAATTCACGCGAAGCTGGAGGATTTCAAGGACAGCTACGCCGTGGGCGGCATAGACCTTTCGCAAACAACAGACTTGACCGCCGCTTCCGTCGTGATCGAGCGGGACGGCGTTCTATATGCCTTCGCACAATTCTTTATGCCCGCGAACCGCCTTGAAACGGCGCAAGCGATCGACGGCGTACCGTATGACATCTTCGTAAAGCAAGGGATCGTCAAGCTATCCGGCGAAAACCACGTCGATTATCGCGACGTTTACGAATGGTTTTCTATGCTTCGGGATCAGTACGGAATATATATCTTGAAGATTGGGTACGACCGCTATTCCGCGCAATATCTGATCGACGACTTGAAAAACGCGGGCTGGCAGACGGACGACGTATGGCAGGGCGAAAACCTTGCGCCCGTGATCCGTGAGTTTGAAGGCGTTATCAAGGACGGCAATTTCAAGATTGCCGACAATAACTTGTTGAAAGCGCACTTCCTCAACGTCGCATTGAAGCACAACATGGAAACGCGGAAGTTCCGTCCCGTGAAGATCGAACAGCGGGCGCGAATTGACGGCTTCGTTTCCGTGATCGACGCGCTGACCGTGCGGCAGAAATATTATAACGAAATCGGCGAAATGCTCAAAAATGCGGGGTGATAAAAACATGGGAGTTTTTGAAACTATCTTCCGGAAGCCGAAAGCCGACTTGAAGGCGGAAGGCTATTTCAAAATGCTAAACGGGTACACGCCCGTTTTCAGCAACGCGCCGGAAAGTATTTACGAAATGGAGCTTACGCGCGCGGCGATACATTCGTTCGCGTCCTTCGCTTCAAAGCTGAAACCGGAGATCAGCGGCACGGCGCAAAAGAACCTTGAACGGACGTTACAGTTCAAGCCTAATCCGTTCATGGATACATCGAAGTTCATTTACAGGATCGCGACGATCCTTTCGGTGAATAATACTTGCTTCATTGTTCCGATCGAAGATGAATTCGGCGGGCTGATCGGGTATTATCCCCTGCTTCCTCAACGGTGCGAAGTTGTCGAGTACAACGGCGCGCCGTTTTTGCGTTATACGTTCGGGAGCGGGCAGAAAGCCGCGATCGAGTTTGAACGCGTCGGCGTAATGACGCAGTTTCAGTATACCGACGATTTCTTCGGCGAGAGTAACGCCGCGCTTCGTCCTACAATGCAGTTGATCCACACACAAAATCAAGGCATTATCAACGGCGTTAAAAATTCGGCTTCTATTCGCTTCTTGGCGAAGGTTGCAAATATGTTGAAGCCGGAGGACATCACGAAGGAGCGCAAGCGCTTCACGGCGGATAACCTTTCGGCGGAAAATCAGTCGGGAATGGTGATCTACGACGCGAAGTTTGCTGACGTGAAGCCGATCGAAAGCAAGCCGTTCACGGTCAACGCCGCGCAGATGGCGCAGATCAATGAAAACGTGTTTAACTACTTCGGCACGAACGCGGGCATTCTGCAAAACAAATACACGGAGGACGAATGGAACGCGTATTACGAAGGCAAGATCGAGCCTTTCGCGATCCAGCTTTCGCTTGTTATGTCGAATATGACGTACACGGCGCGGGAATTGTCCTTCGGGAACGCGATCACGTTTACCGCGAACCGCTTACAATACGCAAGCAATCAAACGAAGCTGAATATCAGCACACAGTTATTTGACCGCGGCTTGCTGAACCGCAACGGCGTTATGGACGTTTGGAACATGGCGCACGTTGAGGGCGGCGAGAAATATTATATCCGCAAGGAATACGCGGAAGTTTCAGAATTGGGAAAGGAGGTTACACCAAATGCCAAAAAAGACGGATCGGGAGTACCGAACAATGATCCAGCCGCTATTGATCCCGACGGCGGCGGAGAAGCGAATTGATACGGATTTCTACGTGGAGGGCTACGCAACAACGTTCGACAAGCCCTATTTGCTGTATGAGTGGGACGGGAACAAATATTACGAGCGGATCGACCGGAACGCCCTTGCGGGTGCGGATATGTCCGACGTAATCATGCAGTATAACCACGAAGGAAAGGTGCTTGCCCGCCTTTCCAACGGGACGCTGGGCGTTGAAGCTAACGATAACGGGCTTTTCACGTTCGCGGACTTGTCGAAATCGCGCGCGGCACAAGATATGTTCGAGGAAATCAAGAACGGACTTGTTACGAAAATGTCGTGGGCTTTCCGCGTATCGGAAGATAGCTACGACCGCGACACACGCACACGCACGATCTTGAAAATTGCGAAGGTTTACGACGTTTCGGCGGTATCCATTCCGGCGAACGCCGATACCGATATTTCGGCACGATCCTATTTCGACGGAGTGATCGAAAGGGAACAGCAGGAGCGGCTGGAACGCCGGAAGAAACTTTTGAAAATCAAACTAATGACGGAGGTTTAACACAATGAGAATTAAAGAAATCGAAGCCCGCCTTGCAGCTATCAAGCAGGAAATCGAACAGCGTGGTGACGCTATGACCGCAGCAGAGATTGAAGCATTGGAGCATGAAACCACCCAGCTTACCGAAGAACGCGCCGGACTGATTGCCGCCGCGGAAAAGCGAAAAGGTATTCTTGATAACATTGCATCGGGGGCGGGCATTGTTGCCCGTGGCTTCCAGCAGCAAGACGATAACGGAAACACCGCACCGGATGACCCTTTCGGCACACCCGAATATCGTTCCGCATGGCTTAAAAATGTGCGTCGGTTGCCGCTGAATGATGCGGAAAAACGCGCATACAGTAATGCAGCTGGATCGGGTGCTGAGGTTATTCCAACGCAGACCGCAAACGAGATTATCAGCAAGGTAAAACAACTTGCACCAATGCTTAATGAAGTTACCCTGCTGCACGTCAAAGGCGCAGTGAAGTTTGCAGTTGAGGGCAAAAACAATGATGCGGCGATCCATAAGGATAATACCGCTATTACTGCCGCAGCCGACACAATGACCACGGTGGCCCTTTCTGGATATGAGATTGTTAAACTGGTGCAGATTTCGGATGCTGTAATGACTATGAGCATTGCAGCCTTTGAAAGCTGGATTGTTGATATGCTGGCAGAAGCAATCGCACTGAAAATTGAAAATCTGCTGATCAATGGTACGGGGTCTGCGGAACCGAAGGGAATTAACAAAGCAAATACCTGGGGAGAGGGAAATAGCGTATCCGTAGCGAAGGCGGCTTCCCTTACTGCTGAAAATGTGCGGGCACTGATTGGACTTTTACCTTCTGGATATGATCGCAATGGCAAATTTGTAATGAACAAAAAAACCCTGTTTACAGACTTTATGCCATTGCAGGACAACAGCAAGAACCATATTGTAAGTGTTCAGAATAACGAATATTTCATTTATGGGTATCCTGTGCTTTTATCTGATTATGTAGCGGACCATGAAGCCTTCTTAGGTAATTTCAAAAAGGTTTGTGCAAACCTTGCAGAGGATATTGGGGTAAGGAGTGCGTATGACATCAATACCAACAGCTACAAGTATAGCGGCATTGCAATTTTTGACTGTGCGCCTGCAATCGGAGAAGCTATTGTAAAGTTAGTAAAATCAAACACTTAAGTACAGGGGGGAAGCGCGGATGCTGGAAAAGGTAAAAGCCGCCCTTAGAATCAAAAGCAGCGTTTTTGACGAAGAAGTGGGCGGCGTGATTGCCGCCGCGCTGGCCGACCTGAAACGGGTGGGCGTAGCTGTGCCAGAGTGGCCCGCCGCCGGGGAGAGCGATCCCCCGGCGGTTGACCCCCTGATTATGCGGGCGGTGATTCTGTACGCAAAGGGGAACTTTGGATATAGCGACGACAGCGAGAAATACCAACAGGCGTATGAAAATTTAAGGTGCGGTTTGAGTTTGACAAACGAATACCAGAAGAAAAGCCACCTGATGATGACCGAAAGCATATTGAGGGGAAGGGAACCAGATGCAATGGAATGATGAACTGACCTTGATTGCCACAGCGCCGCCGGCCAAACCGACCAACGAAAACGGCTTTCCGAACCCGTACACCGAAACAAAGAGCGTAGTTTTTGCAAACAAGAAATCCGTAGGCTATGCCGAGTTTTACAAGGCGCAGCAGGCGGGGTACAGCGCAGAAATAAAGTTTGATGTATATGCAGAGGAATACCACGGGGAACCGATTGCAGAGCATGAGGGGAAGCGGTACAAGGTGCTGCGGACCTATTTGAGCAAGAACGGGGAAACGGTGGAACTGACACTTTCCGATCTGACCGAGAGGGGGAACAGGGGAAATGGCACAGATTAAACTTTCCGGGCTGGAAGAAATCGAAAAACAGCTGCAAAGGCGAGAAAAAGCAGCAGAAGAAGCAGTACCCGAAATGCTGGAAGCAGGGGCGGCGGTTTTAGTAGAATCCGAACGGGAAGAAATGGAGCGGCTGGAACTTGTGGACTACGGGGATATGCGGGATTCGGTGAAAGCAACGAAAATAAAAGAGGGACGCGGGGGAAAATCCATAGAGGTATACCCGCAAGGCAGAGACCGGAAAGGCGTGAGCAACGCGACAAAAGCGTTTGTGGCGCAGTACGGAAAGAGTGGAATGAGCGCCCGCCCGTGGCTGACGGCAGCCAGAGCCAAAAGCGGGGACAAGATCAGCCAGACCATGCAGAAAGTGTGGAGGGAAAAGCAGCAATGACCGTGGACAATATTTTAAGAACGGCGCTGGAAGCCCTGGGCGTACCCGTGGCGCGGCTTTTGTACGAAGGACAGGCAAACACCTATATTGTGTTTCAAATCGCCTTAGGGCAAGAAGTGGGCTATTCAGACGATGACACAGACAAGACGGAGTATATTTATCAAATCCAAATCTATTCCAAAGGTGATTATATCGACCTGCTGAAAAGAGCCAAAGCGGCCCTAAAATCAGCAGGTTTTTATAATATCGTGATAAATCCCGAGATATACGAAAAAGACACGGGCTTTTATCATCTGCCAATAGAAGCGACTTATTTGGAGGTTTAAAAGTATGGCAACAATCGGATTAAGAGATTTGTACTATGCGCCCATCACCGAAGAAGTAGAGGGACAGGAAAAGTACGGAACACCCGTGCGAATGGCAAAGGCAATCAGCGCGGAGTTATCCGTGGAAGTAGCGGAATCCATCCTTTACGCGGATGACGGTGCGGACGAAGTAGTAAGGGAATTTGTATCGGGCGAACTGACATTAGGTGTAAACGATCTGCCCCCGACTATTCTGGTGGCGCTGCTGGGGCAGAAGCAGGACAGCGACAAGGTAGTTTACGCGAGTGATGAAGATATTGCGCCTTATGTGGCTATCGGATTTAGGGCAAGAAAGGCAAGCGGCGACTATAAATACATCTGGCTGTACAAGGTGAAATTTGCCGTACCAAGTGAGAACTACGCCACAAAAGGCGATAGCATCGAATTTGCAACGCCGGAGATCGTGGGAACGATTATGAAGCGCCCTGACGGTAAATGGAAAGCGGAACACGTCGCAAAGCCGACCGAGAGCGCGGCGCAGTCGTGGTTCACCAAAGTGAGAGAAGAAAACACGGGGATGGCATAAATAGAAGGGAGGAAAAGGGGAATTGCCTGCCATGCGGCGGGGGTTCCCCTTTATTTTACTATGAGCGCATTTAGAGATGGACGTTACCCAATCGAATTAGACAAGGAAAGACATTTGCTTTTTAGCTTAAACGCAATGGACGAAATTCAAGACAAATTCGGAGACCTGGGAGAACTGGACAAGGTAATGGGCGGCAAGGATCGCTTTAAGGCGGTGCGCTGGCTGCTTGCGCTGCTTTTAAACGAGGGAGCAGCAGAGGGGGAAAGCCCGCTGACCGAAAGGGAAGTAGGAAAGATGATCCACGCGGGCAACATGGCATACGCGCAGGAGTGCATTTATAAGTCAATCGCAATCGGCCAAGCCGGAAAAGAGGTTCCCTCCGAAGAAACACCGGAGCCGGACGAAGAGGACGACGAAACCGAACAGGGAAACGCGACGGCGGGACAGGAAAAGTAGACCTGCCCCGCCTTATTTATATTGGGGTTGTGCTGCTGGGCTACCCGGAGCGGGAAGTGTGGCGGATGACCCCTTACAAAATACTGACGCTGTTTAGAATACACCGACAATTCCACCCGGAAAAATGGAAGCCAGAACCGCCGGAGGGAATCGACCCGATTGACGTGGCATTGGGGGGATTATAAGCAATGGCAAAAGAGCAGGACGCAATTAAAACGCGGATAGAGATCACGGGCGAAAAAGAATATAAAGACGCGATCAAGGATATTAACAAAAATTTGAGCCTGATGGGCAGCGAAATGAAGCTGGCTGCCGCGCAGTTTGCAGACAACGCAAAGAGCGTTGACGCGCTGAAAGCAAAGCAGGACATTTTAAACAAAACCTATCAGGAACAGGTGCAGAAGGTAAAAGCCGCCGAACAGATGCTTGAAAAATACAAGCAGCAAGGCGAAAAGGGCGCGGATGCGGCGCGGAAAATGCAGATCGAATTGAACGGATTTGCAACCGCAGCGGCAAAGACACAAAACGAACTGAACCGGACGAACAAAGAACTGGAAGAAGCCGAAAAGGCTATGAAGGATTTGGGCGACGAAAGCGACAAGGCAGAGGACGGAACAAAGGACCTAAACAAAGAACTGAAAAAATCGCAAAAGGAACTGGACAAAACCGAAAAGGAAGCCGAGGAAACGGGATCAGGCTTTGAAAAGCTGGGAAGCACAATCGCCAGCGTGGGGAAAGGGATAGGCGCGGCGGTTTTGGGTATCGGCGCGACGCTTGCGGGATTGGGCGCGGCTGTTGTGGGGCTTGTGGAGAGTACCCGGGAAACCAGGGAAGAATTTAATAAGCTGGAAGCGGCGTTTACCAGCGCCGGACATACGGCACAGGCTGCGGAAAAAACCTATACAGAGTTTTACGCGCTGCTGGGCGACGAAGGACAGGCAACAGAAGCCGTATCGCACCTGGCAAAGCTGACAAACAATCAGAAGGAACTTGCCACCTGGACGAATATCGCGACGGGTGTATTTGCGACATTTGGCGACAGCTTGCCGATTGAAAATCTGACCGAAGCGTCGAACGAAACGGCGAAAACCGGGCAGCTGACAGGCGGCCTTGCCGACGCGCTGAATTGGGCGGGTGTGAACGAGGATAAATTCCAGGAATCGCTGGACGCTTGTACAAGCGAACAGCAGCGCCAGGCCTTAATTACAGAAACGCTCAACGGACTTTACAGCGAAGCCGCCGCAAAATACAAAACGCTTAACGGGGATATTTTGGACGCGCGGAAAGCAACGGCGGAACTGACACAGGCAACCGCGGACATGGGCGCGGCGTTTGAACCTGCGGTAACAGCCGGAAAACAGGCGCTTGCCGGACTGCTCAAAGAGATCACCCCGGCTATACAGCTGATTGGTGGCGGGCTTTCCGGCGCAATGACCGGGACAGCCGGAGCCGCCGAACAGATGAAGCGGGGATTTGCGGGGCTTTGGGACACACTGATGACGGGAGCAGGAGAAGCAATCAAGGGGATTGCCGCAGCGCTGGGGAAGGGAATTACAGAGGGAGTACCAAAGCTGACCGCAGCCGCATCGGAAATGATAAACACCATAGGGCAGGGGCTTGTAACGGGAATCCCTAACTTTGCAAACAAAGCGCTTGACGTGATAAACGGCTTTGCAGATATGTTGACCGCGAATCTGCCAACCTTGATTCAGGCAGGTATTTCTTTTGTTACCAATCTGGCGCAGGGACTTGTGAACGCGCTGCCTGATTTTATCGCAAAAGCGCCGGAGATCATTTCAAAATTTGCAAACCTGATAAACGACAATATGCCGAAAATTTTAGCGGTAGCCGTTAATATTATCGTGACTTTGGTAAAAGGGCTTATCTCCGCAATTCCTACTTTAGTGGCGAATATCCCGAAAATTATAACCGCAATCGTGGACGTTTGGAGCGCGTTCAACTGGGCGCAGCTGGGTAAAAACGCAATCGGATTTTTACGGGATGGTATTACATCCATGATAGGAGCGGTAAAAACGGCGGGAACCAACATTCTGAACACGGTAAAAGGCGCAATCCAGGCTTTGCCGGGGAACCTTAAAACCATTGCCACAAACGCTATGACCAACTTTAAGGGAGCAATCAGCGGGGCAGTCACAAGTGTTTGGAACGCGGCAAAAGGAGTTTTGGACAGTGTTGTGGGAGTTTTTAAGGATGCGCCGACAAAACTTTTACAGGCGGGCAAGGACTTGATAACGGGATTTTGGAACGGAATCAGCGAAATGGGCGGATGGATTGCAAACAAGGTGTCGGACTTTTTCGGCGGGATCGTGGACAACGTGAAGGCCCTGCTGGGAATCCATTCCCCATCAACCGTATTTGCGGAGATCGGCGGGAACATGGCCGCAGGCGTGGGCGTGGGCTTTGATGAAAACATGGGAAGCACCACAAGCGAAATGCAAAGCGCAATCGGCGGCGCCGGAGCACTGACCGCACAGGAAGCAATCAACGCGGTAAACAACGGGATTATATCCAATATCGGGCAATTAAGCGGAGCTATTACCGCGATTGTACAGGCCGTTATGCAGGGGCTGAACGGGCAGGCGGCACAGTTTAACGTCATCGGGCAGGGCATGGCGAAAAACATTGCCGTGGGCTTTGTAGGCGGCGTGGTGCAGATACAGGCAGTTGTCCCGCAGATGGTACAAAGTATTATCACATCGTTTACGGTACAGCACCAGAAATTTGTAAACGAGGGCAGGGAGATCGACAAGAACATAGCGGAAGGAATGGTGAAAAACGTTAGCCTGATTACTTCCCGCGTAGGGCAGATCGTGACCCCGATTATCAACGCTTTTCAAGGGTATGCGCCGCAGTTTCGGCAGATCGGCGTCGATATGGTAAATAATATCTGGGAGGGCTTTAGCAGCATGATCGACGATCTGAAAGCCAACATCCAGGACGCAATCGACGACATAAAAAACACCGTAAACAACGAGCTGGGCGACATAAACGTCGGAACAGGCGGGGGAGGATATGGAGAGCGGGAAAACCCGAGAACCAGAAGCGCCCCGCAGCCGAAACCGGAGAAAATCCAGATCACCCAAAACATTTACGCAAACGAAACGAGCTACGCCCAGCAGCAGCGGGAAGCAGCAAAACAATTTAAATTGATTGCGAGGGAGGTAGGTATTTAATGGCGCGGAAAATAGAGCGGCTGACCTACACCAACGAGCGCGGGGAAAGTGTGGAGTTTTCGCACGTTAGTACCTACCACACCAATATGTATGACGTTTCGGGGCTTGCGGACGTGCGAAACGCTATATATAGTATCAGCAGCATGGGGCAGGACGGCGACACCTATTTAGGGAACCGAATCGAAAGCCGGGAAATTGAGATCACAGGGAGCATTAAGGAGCGGGACAAGGAAAAGGCGCTGGAACTACGGCGAAAGCTCAACCACATCTTAAACCCGCACCTGGAGGCGACGCTGACATACGAATACGGGGACTTTCGGCGCGTGATCGACTGCAAAGTTGACAACGCGCCTATTTATTCCCGCAGGGCGATTTTGCAGGACTTTACCGTGCAGCTGATTTGTTTAAATCCATTCTGGCGGCGGGAAAGCGAAACGCGGGAGGAAATTGCAACCTGGATCGGTGCTTTTGAATTTCCCGAGGAAATCCCCGAGCCGGAGGGCTGGGAAATCGGGTACAGGCAGCCGTCGCTGATCGTCAACGTATACAACGGCGGCGACGTAGCGGCGGGGCTTAAAATCGTTTTCCGGGCTACGGGCGAGGTAACAAACCCGCAGCTGCTTAACGTAGACACCCGCGAATTTATTAAATTCAACATCCAACTGGAAGCGGGCGACGAATTGACCATATCAACAGGCTACGGCGAAAAAGAAACGACGCTCAAACACAACGGCATTATTACCGACGCTTTCCGCTATATCGACGTAGACAGCACCTACTTACAGTTGAGCGTGGGGGATAACCTTTTTAGATACAGTGCGGACGCGCTGGAGGACAATTTGGAAGTTACGATATTCCACAATGACTACTATCTGGGGGTGTAATCGTGCTGCTGTACGTCTACGACAAGGATATGACCTTGTTAGGCGTTGCGGAAAAAATAACGTCGTTAATCTGGACGCGGCGTTATTGGAGCAACGGAGAATTTAAACTGCTTGTGCCGTATACCGAGCGGCACGGGCAACTTTTTAAAAAGAATCATCTGATTATGAAGCAGGGCGACGCAGAAGCCGCCGAAATCCTGTATATCAACATCCGCAAGGACAAGACGGGCGCGGAGGAAATAGAGGTGCAGGGAAAATTCCTTTCGCACTGGCTGGGAAAGCGGATTTTGCTTAATCAGATTATCACCACCGACAACACACCGAGCATTTTGCGGCGGATTGTGACCGAAACTATCACAAATCCGGCAGACCCCGCGCGGAAGATACCAGGGGTAGAGCTGGGGGAAGATACGGGCATAGAGCGCGGCAACATTGATTACAACAGTGAGCCGTATATAAATGTGCTGCTGGCAGCGGAAACCGCCGCGAAAGCGTCAAAGCTGGGCTTCCGGGTGCGCACAGACGTAAAAGCCAAAAAGCACCGCTTTGAAGTCTATGACGGGCAAGACCTGACGGCAGACCAAACCGAAAACCGCCCGTGCATCTTTAGCCAGGAGTTTGACAACGTGCAGGAGCAGGAATATACAAACAGCGTCGAAAACTTAAAAAGCACGGCATACGTCGGGGGAGAGGAAAAAGAGGGCGCAGCGCGTAAGGTGGTGGAGGTGGGCGACGCAGCGGAAGGGCTGGAACGGCAGGAAGTGTTTATAAACGCCACCGACATAACACAAACATACACCGACAGCGACGGCAGCGAGCAGACCATGACCGACGAACAGTATATTGAAATGCTCAAACAGCGCGGGACGCAGGAACTTGAAAACTACGCGGAAACACTAAACTTTAGCAGCACCATCAACACCAGGGGCAATTTGAAGTATAAAGAGGACTACGACCTGGGCGACCGTGTAACCTGTATCAATAAAAACTGGAAAATCAAAATCAACGTAAGAATCACAGAAATCACAGAGGTTTACCAGCAGGGCGAAGAATCGCTGGAAATTACATTCGGGGAGAGTTTGCCTGCGCTAATCGAAAAAATACGACAGATAATAAAGTAGGGAAGGGGAAAAAGTATGGAAAAGTCGAGTTTTTTTAATTCCCGCGGGGGGGACAGGCGATATAAAGCCGAGGATTGGGCGAGTTATTTTGCATCGTTTATCGCTAATGGTGTAATGCCACCGCTTAGAGATTCGAGCGAACTGCTGGGATTACAGGTGGTGGCAGACCAAAATATGATAGTAAAGGTAAAAGCGGGAAAAGCCTGGATCAATGGCTATTTTTATTATAATACTGATTTTTTGAATAAAGAGATCGACGTAGCCGACGGTGTACTGAATCGAATTGATAGAATTGTTATCCAGTGGAATCTAACTGACAGGATGATTCAAGCGATAGTGAAAAAAGGAACGCCGGGATCAATACCGAAAGCACCGGATTTAAAGAGAAATGCAGATATTTATGAAATTGCACTGGCTGATATTTACGTTGGGAAAGGGACAACAGCAATCACCCAGGCGCACATTACCGATCAGCGATTAAATACGGAATTATGTGGGGTATCCGTAGGGATTGTGCAGCAGATTGATACATCAGAGTTTGATGCACAACTGAAAAAGTGGTTTGAGGAATACAAAGCGGTAGCGATAGATGATTATAAAAACTTCACAGGAGAAATGGAAACTTGGAAGCAACAATCGAAAGAAGACTTTGACATCTGGTTTGAAGAAATCAAAGGTATCTTATCTGGAGATGTCGCCGGGAACATTTTAAACGAGATCAACGCCCTAAAGGTAGCGGCACCGAACGCGACAGCAACCTACGAAGCCGGAACCGTGAAAATTATCACGACACCGAGCAACGCACAAAACATTTACTTTTATGCGCCATCAGATTTCAAGGAAGGGGATAAATACACCTTGAACGGAGTGCCATTGACAGTGACCGATTTAAATAAAAATCCTATTTATGACGCATGGAAAAAAGGAAGCCCCGTGTCAATGATTATCAAAGGGACAAACGGTTTTTTTAAAGCAGGCGGCGGCGGTATAGCTGACACGTTGCCGCCAATGGTCCAGAATCTTGCAGCCGTAGCGGGAAATCAGGAAATCACAGTAAACTATAAAAAACCAGTATCCGATGCACTAGCGGGCGTTTTGGTAGTATACAAAACAGGCGGCTATCCAACTAAACCGACAGACGGGGAAAAAGTGGACGCAGGACTTTCTGAAAGCGTGCAAATAGAAGGACTGAAAAATGGTACAGATTATTACATCCGTGTGTTCCCGTACAATGCAAAAAAGCAATACCAAACGCTTATTGACGGGGCAACAACTACGGCCAGACCGAGTGAGGGACCCAAACAGGCAACCAATTTACAGGTAACAGGCAGCGGTGCAAACCCTGTTTTGACATGGAAAAACCCGACCGATGACCAGACCTATCATGCAACGGTTGTTATACAAAAGGAAAACAGCGCCCCGACAGCGATTTTAGACGGTACGGAAATTTACCGGGGAACTGGTGAAACCGTGACCGCAAGCGGATTAGAGCGCTTGAAAAATTATTACTGGGGGGTATTTACTGTAAACGCAGAAGGAGGAACACGGGGACCGATAACGACAGAGGTTTATAGTTTTGATTTTCCGGGGGAGCCGACAGGATGGAGTGAGGTAACAAAACTGCGAAATTCAATCGAATGGCTCGCGCCGGAAGATGGATGGTTCAAAATTGTCGCCGTTGCTAATCTGGTGATGGTGGACGGTCTGGACAAAGCCCAACAGGAGATTTGACCAGACAAGCATCTGGCGGTTCCGGTGGTTCCGGTGGAATTGTAGTACATAAAGAAGGATTATCTAAAGGGAATATTATTAGAGTTAGTATAGATTATCTGGGAGATATAGCGATAAGTGTAAATGGTAATACAATCAGGGCAACACACGGTGGGAATGGTGGAAACGGAATTATGACAAGTGGCTCTAGTGGGAGAGGAGGTGAAGCAGGAACCCCTGGGGAGGCTTACGAAGGAAATATTCAGAA
>ENA-OPDH01001098-OPDH01001098.1-human-gut-metagenome-genome-assembly--contig:-NODE-1098-length-20330-cov-8.289470_pt1 | contig 20330 bp, 27 predicted proteins | sample MGYA00241260_ERZ501500 | MGnify/ENA primary metagenome ERZ501500 (study PRJEB25962, sample SAMEA2042519) | human gut metagenome | biome: human gut; feature: human-associated habitat; material: faeces...
GCAGCCTGCCGGCACTTTGGCGCTGTGAAAAGATCCAGGCCAAGGCGGCCAGGACCGGCTTTGAGTGGCCGGACGCGGATGCGGCACTCGACAAGGTCGCCGAAGAGACGCAGGAACTGCGCGAGGCCGTGGCCTCCGGCGACGCGGACGCCGTGACCGAGGAACTGGGCGATCTGCTGTTTGCCGCCGTGAAGGTGGCGCGCTTTGCGGGCATCGACCCCGAGCAGGCGGCCCATGCCGCGTGCGAAAAATTCATCCGACGCTTTGCCGCCATGGAGGCCGCAGCGGCGGACAGCGGCGTGCCGCTCGAGCAGCGCACGCTCGCGCAGATGCAGCCGCTCTGTCAGCAGGCCAAGCAGACGGCCAGCGCGGACAACGAAGGAAAGAAATCTGCACGGCAGTGAGAGACCCGTGCGGAATTCTATATCATGGCATATGCCAACACAAACATGAAGTAGGAGGATTACCATCATGAATAAGGCAGAACTGATCGCAACAGTTGCCGAAAAGACTGGCCTGTCCAAGAAGGACAGCGAGAAGGCCGTCAACGCGACGTTTGACACCATCACCGCCAACCTCGAGGTCGGCGAAAAGGTGCAGCTCGTCGGCTTCGGCGTGTTCGACATCAAGGAGCGCGGCTCCCGTATCGGCCGCAACCCCAAGACCAAGGAGAGCATCACCATCGCCGCTTCCAAGGTCCCGACCTTCAAGGCTGGTAAGGCGTTCAAGGACGCTGTCGCGGAGTAATTCCCCAGTCAAGCTCTTTCATCATCAAAACGGCGGCGCGATGCGCCGCCGTTTGAGTTGGTGGAGCCCCTTTGATCCCGCACTTTTCCGAAAAGGAGACGAATTCCATGCGTCTTGACAAATATCTCAAGGTCTCGCGCCTTATCAAGCGCCGCACCGTGGCCAACGAAGCCTGCGACGGCGGCCGCGTGACCGTCAACGGCAAGGTCGCCCGCGCGTCGTACGACGTGAAGGTCGGCGACGTGATCGCGCTGCACTTCGGCGAGCGCGTGCTCGCGGTCGAGGTGCTCGATGTATCCGAGACCGCCGGCAAGAGCGAGGCCTCGCTCCTCTACCGCGAAGTGAACGCACAGTAAACCGTACTATTTTGGGTGCGCCCTTCATACGTTATCGTATGGAGGGCGCTTTCTTTGCGCCCAAAGCGAAAGGACGGGTTCTGACTATGACTTACGACACTTCCCCCGCTTCTCCCCAGCGCATCGAATTATCCGGCCGCGAGAGCCTGACGGTCTCCGGCGTAGAGGATGTCGACCGCTTCGATGAGACCGAGATCGTGATGAACACGTCGCTCGGCGTGCTCGTTGTCACGGGCGACAGCCTGCACATCGGCAAGCTGAGCCTCGACGGCGGCGAGCTGCATGTCGACGGGCGCATTGACGCCATCGCCTTTGAGGATGCGCCGTCAAGCCGCGGCGGCCTGCTCTCGCGCCTGTTCGGGGGTTGAGGCACCGTGGGCGTGTCGCTCTCCGAGCAGGCGCGGTGCTTTCTCGCCTCGCTCCTGCTCGGCTTCATCCTTTCTCTCCTCTATGACCTGCTGCGCGCCGTGCGGCTGCGGCGGGCGACGAAGCGGCGCTTTACGAGCGCGCTCGATCTCCTCTACTGTGCGGCGTTCGCGCTGCTGACGTTTCTCTTCTCGCTGCGCATCGGCGGGGGCGAGCTGCGGCTCTATATGCTTTGCTCGGCGCTTTTGGGCGCGGTGAGCTACTTCACGCTCTGCGCACGGCTTTTCCGTCCGCTATGGGCCTTCTGGGCGGAGGTGCTGTTCTCCTTTGCGCGATTAGCGGCGGCGCCGCTGCGGTGGCTCCAAAAAGTTTATGGTAAACTTGCCAAACTTTGCAAAAGATACTTTCTTTTTTCCAGAAACCGGCTTATAATAAAGTCGTATGAGCGCCGCGCCCGTTATTCGCTGCGCCGCGCAAGGAAAAAGGAGGCTCATCGGCATGACAGAGCAGGCCAAAAAAAGCAAAAAGCGCACCAGCTTTCTCACGATGCTCGTCATCGCAATTCTGATCGCACTGGTAGGGGTGCAGCTCATTCATCTGCGGAGCCAGATCGACGACGCGCGCAGCCAGCTCACCGCGCTGCAGAGCGATCTTGACACTGCCAAGCAGGAGAACGACGCGCTCTCGTCGGCGCTCGAAAAGGCCGACGACCCTGAGTTTTTGCAGGAGCTCGCGCGCGATCAGCTCGGCTACGTAACGCCGGGAGAAAAGACATTCTATGACGTCAGCAACTGAAAAGAGAACATTATTGAAGCGCCCGTTGAGGGCGCTTTTTTCTTGCGTGAAATAAAAAGGAGCCGCCGGCCAGGATGGCCCGCGGCTCAAATGGGTGGGATATTGGAAAGCTTCCGATGCTTATGATACCGCCCGTCCGCCAAAACGTCAATGGGAGCTTTTGCCGCATTCTGCCGCCTTTTGTCAATTCGCGTCGTATGCCTTATATTTTGTCAATATGTACAAGAATGCTCAATTCATATATCGTTCATTTGAAATTTTCGTTCATTTGTGCTATGATATAAAAAAGGAAACAGAAGAGCCCTTCGCCCTCTCTTTCCTTCCTCACCAACGAAAGGAGCCAACACTATGAAATTCACCTACACCTGCAAAAAAGTCTCCCTGAACGATTCCGTCAAGGCCTATGCCGAGAAAAAGGTCGGCAAGCTCGAGAAGTTTTTCAAGGAGGAGCCCGAGGCTTCTGTCACCTTCTCCGTCGAGAAGAAGAACCGCTGTGTCGCCGAGATCATGCTCCGCGGCGCCAACGGCACGCTGTTCCGCGCGGTATGTGAGGACCCGGACGGCGACATGCGCGGCGCGATCGACGAGGCCACGGCCCAGATCGAGCGCAAGATCCGCAAGAACAAGACCCGCCTTGCCAAGAACCTGCGCGCCGAGGCTGTGCTGCCGGAGCTGCCCGAGGAGTTCGAGGCCCACGAGGAGGGCACGTTCGACATCGTGCGCACCAAGCGCTTCACCGTCAAGCCCATGAGCGTGGAGGAAGCCATTTTGCAGATGAACCTGCTGGGCCACAGCTTCTTCGTCTTCCGCAACACCGATTTCGGCGATGCGATCTGCGTCGTTTATCGCCGCAACAACGGCGGCTACGGCATCATCGAGACCGAGGACGACGAGGAGTAAGCCGTTCAGAAAGCATATAGAAGGGCTGCGCATTCGCGCAGCCCTTTTTTTGCGCGTTTTTCCGTGGTATACTGAGTCTGTATTTTTCGGAAGAGGAGAAGTCTTATGAACACGTTTTTCTGCCGCGCGTTTTCATGCCGTACCGGCAAATTTCGATATATTATAACAAATATTTCTTACAAATGCCTTAAAGTTTTAAGGCTACTCCTAAAACGGCCGCAAGAATAATATAAAAAATCGGGCTTCTCTTATAAAAATAAACCATCGCAAAAAACACCGCCGCAAAAACCCCGGAAACATAATTCGTAACGCTGAGTTTAAACAGTTCCGCCCCTGCCAGCAAAATCAAAGCTACAACTGCCGGACGTATTGCCGCCATAATTTCGCAAACCAGCGGATTCTGCGCACAGCGCTTCAAAAGTTTGGAAATCCAGATAACAATGACCATAGACGGCAGCGCCAAACCAAACGTGGCTATAATGCCGCCCCAAACGCCCGCGGCCTGGAACCCCGCATACGTAGCCATATTGACGCCGACTGGCCCCGGCGTCGACTGGGAAACAGCTATCATATTCGTCAGTTCTTCTGCCGTAAACCAATCAAACTTTCTCGTCAGGTCAAATAAAAACGGAATGGTAACCATCCCTCCGCCGACGGCAAACAGGCCAATCTTAAAAAACTCCCAAAAAAGCACACCGTATGTCAACATTTGCTCCTCCGGTATTTCAGTATGCCGGCACCTGCCGCCAGCAGCACAACTGCAACGGCAGAAAGATGCAACCAGAACAGCAGCGCCAAAACCGCAACAAAAATAACTGCCTGAAACTGCGTTGCCACCGCTTTTCTGAAAAGCAGGACAACCTCATTCAGGATTAACGCGATAACGCCGATTCTAATTCCCGCAAAAGCATGAGACACTATCTGATTCTCAGACAAGGTATTTAAAATCCCCGCCAATGCCATAATAATCACCAGCGACGGCAGATTAACCGCCAGCGTTGCGGCAATCGCTCCGCTGACACCCTGAACTTTATACCCGGTAAACGTCGCCACGTTAATGGCAATAACACCGGGAAGACACTGCCCGACCGAATAATAGTCTATCAGTTCGTTTTCGCTGATGTAACCGCGGCGCTCGATGAGTTCTCTTCTGAACAAAGGCATCATCGCATACCCACCGCCAAAGGTGAACAGGCCGATTTTAAAAAACGAAACAAAAATTTTCCCGCATTCTGACATTGATATTCTTTTGCTGCTGGTTATATATCAAACCGATAATAATGTATAATTTCTTAAAATAAAGGTTTTTTTATGATTATCGGCTCAATAAAAGAACAAAATGCTGACGAAACCAGAGTTGCCCTCGTTCCTTCCGTCGTAAAAAAACTGACGGCAGGCGGTTTCACCGTATTGCTCGAAAACGGATTCGGGCAAAAAGCCGGATTTACCGACAAGGAATATATTTCCGCTGGAGCAAATATACGCAGCACCCCCGGAGAAATATATGCCGAAAGCCTGTTGTTGTTGCAAATTCGGCCTCCATCGGCCGATTTTCTTGCCATGCTCACCCCAAAACAGCTGATTGCCGCCGATTTTCGCAATGCCGAACTTTCAGAACTGCCGCAAAATATAACCATTCTGCGTTTGGAGCGTGTACCACGGACATCAGTTGCCCAAAGTATTGATATTCTCAGTGCCCAGAACACCGTCCGCGGATACGCCGCCGCCTTATACGCTCTGGCACATTCCTCGCGTATCGCCCCGCAGCTTATGACGGCAGCAGCCTCGCTCAAAGCGGCTTCGGCACTTGTCATCGGTGCCGGCGTAACCGGCCTGCAAGCCGCCTCCGTATTCAAACGCCAAGGCTGTCGTGTCACAATTCTGGACATAAGCCCCCATGCCGAAGAGCTCGCCAAATCCGTCGGAGCTGGTTTCTCCATGGCTCAAAGCCGGAACGAGCTTGCTGCCCTTTTAAATGGCAAAAGTTTCATCCTTGCCGCAGCCGCGGCACCGGACGGAAATTCGCCGCAAATTATTTCCAAAGACCTGCTTCCATCGCTGCAATCCGGAACCGTCATTGTAGACACCACTGAAAACAATGTAGAAATTCAGGAAAATCGCAAAACAACCGCAGCATACCGTTTTTATCGCAATCCCCTGGCCGAACGTCTGATGCCTCTTACCGCTTCTGAATTATGGGCCAATAATATGTATAACCTGATTAGCACCATTGCCGCACCGGGAGATTCTTTCAGCCTTAATGCCGATTATATCGTTCCGATGCTCGACCAGTCCTTGCCGACAGCCCGTTCCGATTCAGGCAAGGACGCTCGTCGAGCTTCGCCTCAAATCCAAACGCCGGTTGGCATCTCCGCCGTGCAGACATCAGATAAAACGGCCAACATCCCCGCCGGGTTATAGGAGAAAAACAATGTACCTGCTTGATATCCTCGTTCTGTCATGTTTCATCGGTTATTTCGCCATCTGGCATGTTACCCCCGTTTTGCATTCGCCGCTGATGAGCGTCACCAATGCCGTATCGGGAATTGTAATTGTCGGAGCCTTCCAAGCGCTGCGCGACATTGTCCATCCCGCCGAACCATATATTCTGTTTCTCGCCGTCTTTCTTGCATCAGTCAACATTTTCGGCGGATTTTACGTTTCCGCCCGTATGCTGAATATGTTTAAACAAAAGGGCAAAAAACATGATTAGCTTTTTGGAAATAATTATTTACTCGCTGTTCATTCTTTCTGTCAACAGCCTGTCTGAACCCAAAAAAGCATACCGGGGAAACCTGATGGCCATAGCGGCAATGGCTGCGGCCGTAACTATCGGCTTATGGGGGCTGGAAACAAAATATCTGATTCTTGCCTTTTCCGCTTTAGGATTGGGAGCAATAACGGGAATCATCGCCGCCCGTAAAATCAATATGCCGGACTTGCCGCAGATGGTTGCCCTCCTGAATGGCTTCGGCGGTATGGCCTCCGGGCTCATTGGCATTGCCGAAACCACAAGCACAACTCACTCTCCGTTACTGTTAATATGCATTATCGGCATAGGTTTCATGACTTTCAGCGGGTCTTGCGCAGCGTTTCTGAAACTGGCCGGTTCCCGGCTGTTCTCCGACCGTGAAACGATAAGAGCCGTAAGCTTGATTATCTTCATCACGGCAATAATCAGCGGATTTTATGCCTACAGCGGCGGTTTTGAATATGTTTTGGGGTTTGCTCTGTTAATGTGCTTATGGGGGTTCTTCTTTACTCTGCCGATAGGCGGTGCCGATATGCCGATAATCATCTCCGTGTTGAATTCCCTGTCAGGATGGTGCACGGTTTTAGTTGGTTTCAGCCGCGACAATACTTTGCTGATTATCGTCGGAACACTGGTCGGCGCCAGCGGAACAATCCTCTCATATATTATGACCAAGGCGATGAACCGCAATCTGCTTAGAGTAATTTTTACTCCACCCGAAAATACCGCCGAAGATGCAGAAAAATCTGTCAGAGCCATTCATCAGGGAACTGCCCGCGACGCCGCGTTTCTCATGGAAAATGCCGCCAAAGTCATCATCGTCCCTGGATACGGCATGGCCGCGGCTGGCGCTCAACACGAACTGGCCAACATGGCAAAAATATTAAAAATAAAATATCAGGTTGATGTAAAGTTTGCAATACACCCCGTTGCCGGACGCATGCCGGGGCACATGAATGTGCTGCTGGCTGAAGCTGACGTCAACCCTGATGATGTTTTTGAACTCAAAGACATTAACCAGGAATTCCAAACCGCCGACGTTGCTTATGTCATCGGCGCCAACGACACAACCAACCCGCTGGCAAAAACCAAAACCGACAGCCCGATTTATCAGATGCCGATTTTGGAAGTCGGACAGGCCAAAAAAGTCCTGTTTGTAAAAAGGTCGCTGGCTCCGGGATATGCCGGTATAGACAATCCCCTGTTTTATGCTGATAATACCATTATGCTGTTAGGCGACGCCAAAGATGTAACCAAACAAATAGTCGCAGACTTGGAATAAAGCCGCCTCTCCCGGATACTAATCTTTCCCCAAGTACGAAAGTCCGGCAAGATAAGTGTTAAACAAGACGCGCATCACATATTTTTTTTCCAGCCGGGCAAAGTCTTTTTCCGTCGTCAACAGGGAACTGAGGGCAAATACGGTTATGAACAAAACCTCCGCCGAAACTTTTCGTTCTTTGTCAGGAACATCGGCAAAAAGCTTATGCAGATTGTTTTCCAGCAATTGGACAATTTTAATAATACGCCTCAAATAAAAAACCTCATACGTTTCTATCGTATTCTGAAAATGGGCATTATAAAGCGTAAACCACAGATTTTTATTGCCCAAAACATAATCCACAAATTTTTCCAGGAGCTTATTCAGATTTTTATAAGCATCAGATCCCATATCTGCAGTTGTCAGCGCACCGTACAGCTCATCCAATGTCTGACAGTTCTCCCAGACAATCAGGTTATCCATACTTTTAAACTGATTATAAATTGTTCCCACCGAGTATCCGGAATAATCGGAAAGTTTTCGCGCCGTCAAAAAATCAAGTCCCTTGTCTACAAGCAACTCCCTTGCTTTGACAATCAAATCAACTCTTATTTCCTCTTTTGTCTTCGCCATTTCAACCCGTCTGTTATAAAATTCAGTTCATTGCCGTAAAATCCGGTTCATTCGCAGTAAAGCCGTACACCGGCATTTTACTACATTTTAACTGTTAACAGAATAACCCATTTTTGAACACTGTTCAAGCACTTTTTTATACAAAAGTTAACCTTTCCGCTTTAAAATCGTTTCAAACAACAAACGCACCCGCAAGGATGCCCTCTTTTCATAAGGACGAAAAATATGGCAAAAGTAGGTTTTTGCGCCGTTTCCGGCAGCGGCATGAGCGCATTGGCGCAGATTTCAAAATATATGGGAAACGACGTTTACGGTTCCGACCGCAGCTTTGACCAGGGCAAAGACCAACACAATAAGCTGGCGCTCGAAAACGTCGGCATAAAAATCTTTCCGCAGGACGGTTCCATGCTGGATAGCGATTTTGACGTTCTTTATGCATCTACGGCCGTAGAAGACACCATTCCCGACATAAAAAAAGCCCGCGAATTAAATATCCCCGTTAAGCGCCGCTCCGACCTGCTGGCCGAAATTTTTGCCTCCTATCCTCACAACATTGCCGTCGGCGGAACCAGCGGGAAATCCACCGTAACCGCCATGATTGGCTATATTCTTGACTGCGCCGGAAAAAATCCCCTTGTTATCAACGGCGCTTTGTTAAAAAACTACGAAAAACGTCCCGGAATTCCTAACGTTGTTCTGAACAACGGCCGCTGCTGCGTTATTGAAGCTGATGAAAGCGATGGTTCCATTGAAAAATATACGCCGTACATTGCCGTCATAAACAACATTTCTCTGGACCATAAGCCCATCAATGAATTGCAGACACTTTTCGGAGATTTTGCCCGCCGTGCCGTCAAAGGAGCCATCATCAACCTGGATAATATAAACAGTCGGAATCTTCCGGGACTTGCCCCCAAAACTGTTACTTTCGGCATAACAGACCCGAACGCCGATTTATTTGCCGAAAATATCACCGCCGTATCCGACGGAACCGCCTACGTCTTCCGCGGTAAAAATTACAAATTAAACCTGATTGGCACATTCAATGTCGCCAACGCCATGTGCGCCGCCGCCGCCTGCTCGCTGCTTGACATTCAACCTGAAGTTTCCTGCAAAATCCTTGAAGGTTTCCTAGGCACCAAACGCCGCCTTGAAGTCTTAGGACAGGCCAGTAACATTACGGTTATTGACGATTTTGCTCACAATCCGGACAAAGTCAACGCTTCCATGTCCGCCCTGAAAAGTTATTCCGGGCGTCTCCTGATTATGTTCCAGCCGCACGGTTTCTCGCCGATGCGTATGATGGGCAAGGAAATCATGGACGCTTTTGCAAGCCATATGGATAAAGAAGACATACTCATGCTTCCGGAAATTTTCTTTGCGGGAGGAACTGTCAAACGCGACATCTCTTCATTAGACTTGGTAAAATATGCTCAAACTGCCGGAGCCGGCGCATTATACTTTTCAACCCGGTCAGAGCTGAAAGAACACCTGTTAAAAAGCGCCCGCCCCGGAGACCGCATCGTTCTTATGGGCGCCCGGGACAATTCCATAACTGATTTAGGGTACGAAATTTTGGAGAAATTAAAATGAGCTTATTGCAACCGGGAGACACCGTCGGTTTTGTCGCCACCTCTTCAGGACTTGAAGGCCGGGATATCGCGCCAGCCGTAAACTACTTTGAACAAAAACTGCATCTCAAGGTCAAACTGGCACCGAACTTGTCATACGCATACCGCTATATGGCCGGAACCGACGCAGAACGCGGAAAGTGTCTTACCGAAATGTACCGCAACCCTGAAGTCAAAGCCCTCTTTGCCATTCGCGGTGCCGGAGGATCTTCCCGCATGCTGAATTTTTTGGATTATGATATCATTGCCCGGCATTCAAAACCCCTGTTCGGTTTAAGTGACGTTACCGCGGTACAAAATGCCCTGGTTGCCCGTGCATCAACACCTGCATACACTGGTTTTCTGCCTATTTACGATATAAAAAACGATTCCCTTAACTCGGAACTGGAAACCTCGCTCAAAAACATCCTTTTCGCTCCGGTTCACTGTTTGAAAAGCGGAACATCACTGTATCCGGGCAAAGCAGAAGGACAAATCATCGGCGGTTGTCTGACGTCCTTCCTTTATCTGGCCGGAACAAACTATATGCCTGACCTTGCCGGGAAAATCCTTCTTATTGAAGATACCGATGAAAAGACCTATAAGCTTGATTTGATGTTCAGCCAGTTAAAACAGTTAAAAAATTTTGATAAATTGCACGGCATCATCATCGGCGCTTTTTCCGATTGCATTGTTATTGACAGTTTTGACGGTGATGTCGATACCTGTATCAAGGACTTTACTGAAGGGCTGAACATTCCTGTCATCTCCGGTTTCAATTACGGGCACATACCTGACCGCAGCATTGTACCCTTAGGCATCCCCGTCAAAATGACTTCTGCCGCAGCCGGCTGCTCCATAAATTGGTAATCCCGTCTCCTGTCTGCTTCGCCCCTAAGACTGTAAATCATATGTATGCCCCGCCAACATCAACCAATGAAATAGCTCATAATTTCGGTAATATTTCGCATGTTCAGCTTATAAACTGCCGTAACATATTTTTCAACGCTGAGCCACCCGCCGTTGTTAAAAGCCAGTACTGCCGAACATGCAAACAAATTTGCCCCAGGCAGAAACAGCCAGCAAAACGGAAAACCGACCTCCTGAAAATCCGGTTGCTCCCCATGAATTTGCACCAGAATACTTTCCAGATGATACGCAAAAAAATAACCGAAAACACCGTTAACCATCAGGCTGTCGGGAATTTTGCTTGAAAAAAAGGTAACTGCCAGCATCATAAAAAACAAAAACAACGGAAAAAAATATGGTGCGATTGTAATCAGCCAGTTACCTTTGCCTTTAAATCCCATCGCGCCGCCGGACTCGTCCATATTCAGATGAATATGCACAACCTTATGAAACGTCAGCAGAGCAAAAAAAGTATGCGTCAACTCATGTGCCAAAATCTGCATGGAAATATTTGACCGAGCCGCCGCAATAATTTTCAGCGCCAAATACAAAAAAGCACCGCCCGCAAAAGCAAAAAAACGCAGATTTCCCAGTTGCAGATAGTGCAGAGCCTGCACCAGTGCCGGCAAAGACAAAACTGCCAGCAGCGCCGCCGGCCATTTAGCCAGCCCCAGCAGCAAATCCATCAGGCGCGCCATTTTGTCCCCTTTCCTTACGCAAAAACAAGACAGGCAGAATACAAAGTGCCCGCTCTGTCTTCCTTTTTTAATAAACTCATCGCTGATTGTAAGGTCTGTATTTATTTTTGCAAACAAAAATTACCCCTACTGGAAAAATGCCGTTCCGTGATTATATAAAAAACACCCTAAAAAGAGGAGAAAACTTACATGTTCATATTTTGGAAAGGTAAAACGATGGTAGATTACAGAGATGACAACGCCAAATACGGCAACGAAGAAACCAATCGCGAAAACGGATATGGCGAAAACAAATACGGCGAAAACGGCCACAACGGCTGCGGTTCAAACTGCGGCTGCGAATGCTGCCAATGCAAAAGAATTTTTATGATGCTGGTTGTTCTGATTCTGGTTTTCATTGCCGGTATCATGGTCGGCAATTGCGGACGCTGCCGCTATGCGGACAATTATTACTACGGTCCGATGTTTGCCCGGCACCATAACAATATGTCCAAACCAAAGAAATTTCACCGTGGAATGCAGGAAATAGCGCCGACAGCAGATAATGTTGCCGCAAAAAACCGCCAGGGAAAACAGCCCGGTGCCAAACGTCAGGGATATCCGGACGGTCAGGCATACCAAAACGGCCAGATGTATCCGAATGGACAGACCTACCCGAATGGGCAGCCTTATCCCGGAAATCAGGCTTATCCGGACGGGCAAATTGGCGGATTTATCATAGAAGTCGACCAAGGATACTAATCCCGCATCATACTTTCGCAGGCAGAAAAATCTGCCTGTTTTTTTATACCCTCTGAGCACCGCTCGCCCCCATTTTAACCGTCTGCGTTATTGACTGCCAGAATATTTTCCTGCGCTTGCTGTTTCGCTCATGTGCACACTTAATAATTATCCACGCATGCTTTTAACGCCTCCTGTTATTAGAGTTCCAAACACCCTGCAATTTTTGCACAAAAAACTCTTGACAAAAAAACAAATATATGACATATTTTGCAAAGTTAAAATTTAAGAATTAGATAAATGGCTGTTTTAATTATACATATTGCCCTGCGTCTGCGCAGATTGACATTGCGACGATGACTTGTCTTTCGCATACAGATAAGTTAGTCGCAAGATTTGAGCTTTCTCAAATCTTTTTTTATTGCAGATTTCAAAAACGCAGAGGTATTTTTAATGAACAAGAAACATTTAATCGTAAAAAAACTGGATGGCAGCAATTTGCAGGACGTCATGAACCTGCAGCAAAAAATTATCAGCGGTTTACACCCCGATGAACAGCATTTCATTTTACACAGAACAGAAGCCGACTATATGAAATCATTAAACGGCCAAAGTTCAAACATGCTGGGCGTCTTTGACGGAGACGAATTGATTGCCCAAACGGTGTACGGCATGCCGCACAACGGCGAAGAAAGAGATATGCCCGAATTTCGGCCGGACCTGCCCAACGAAGACCTCGTTTTATATGAAGCAATTTTGGTCGACCCGGCTTACAGAGGCTCCAGCCTGATGAAAAGAATGCTGGAATACATTGAAGGGCACGCTATCGATAACGGCAGAAAACACGCTATCATCCAAATTGCCGTTGACAACCCTGCCAGCTGGATAAATGCCCTGCACCACGGAATGTCCATCACCAAAGTCGACCAAGATCCTTCCGACGGCGTTAAGGTTTTATATCTGGAAAAAAAGATAACACACAAAAATGAAGAGGATAAATCCCTGCCAGCCTTATCTAAGACCTACAGTCTGTACCTCGGAGAAAACATCCACGCCAGAATTCCCGCTCTGTTTAACAAAATGCAGTACTTAATTCGCAGCGGATATCATGGCGTCAGCCTGAACAAGGAAACGCAAAGCCTGATTTGGCAGAAACAAGATACGCAAAAAACAAATATTCTGAATTTCAGCAACCTGTTGCAACAAAAGAAAGTCAGTTCATTCTGAAACACAATCAAGGCGCCTATAAATGGCGCCGTATTTTTACCCGTCTTTTCATACTGTACGGCTTTATATAGCCGAACCAAGATAATACCACTCTGTTCCTAAATCGGCTTCCAGATTAGGCAGAAGGATATATCCGTCATCAGGTGCATACAAAGCCTCCCCGTCATCATAAACGGCCAGCCTCTCGCCCTTGCTTATTTTATCCAGATGTTTATAAGCACGGCACAATTTTCCCTCACGTTCCTTAATAACAAAACTGTCCATTCTGATACGCTGCTTACGGCATGAAAACGGCAACTCTCCGTCTGTCATGCCAAATGCGGCCAGTGTTCCGACAATCGCACGGTAAGCCAATTCGGCAGCTTCGGGCGCCTTATGATATCCGCACTCCAGCGTTGTCGCTGTTTTTCCATAGGCATGGGCGCAATGCTCCGTCGAATAATTCGTTATCTGCTGCTGCCTGCCGTATATTTCCGGCCATCCTTCCAATACATATTCCACATCAAGCGCATTAATGAGCGTCTGGTTATATTTATCAGGATAATCGCAAAAAGCAAAAGGAACATCGCCGGGACAATGCGTCGAATGCAAATCAAGCGTTACCCGGCTGCGCTTAATTAACGGACAAATTTCATTAGCCAAACGTTGTTCATATGTTTGAGGATTTTCATGAAACGTCATAACCCGGTTCAGATTCTCTTCCACACACCGGACATCTTTGCGATATGCCTCGGGATTGCAAACCGGAACAATGGTCAAAAAGCCTTTTTTAAGTGTAACCATTCCGCTGTTTAATTCTGCCATAAGCCTGTTGCAGGCTTTCGTTCCCGCTGTTTCATTGCCATGCACCGCCGCCAGAATTAAAAGTTTTATCCCTTCCTCCGGCGCTTCAAATTCATATTTCGTAATCAACGACATCAATATCCTCCGTATGTCTGATTATTCCACGATTTCAATAAACTTTTTATACCTTTCGGCATACTGCCCCTCATATTTTCCGGCAATCTCAACCAAAGACTTCTGTTCACGAAAACGGTTTAATAAAACCTCATCTGTTCTTACCGTCAAAATTTCCGCTTTTTCATCATAATCCAGTTTCAGGCGGATAAGCTGAGCCTTCAGCGGAAACGCCGTTATTTCATCATAATAACTCTTAGCCAGTTTAAACCGTACCGCAATATCGGCAGACTCGCCGGACAGGCATCTTGCAACCGTCGTCTGACGAATAAACTCCATAATCAAAATCGGAGAAAACGGAACTGTGTCATTGTTATTGTCCATCACACCCTTCTTTCATCTGCCTAATGCCCGGCAGTTTTTGAAAACACATTAACCACAACTACTCCGGCAATAATTAATGATAATCCAATACACGCGGGGACATCAAGACTTTGCTTAAAAACAAAAAAGCCGACTAATGAAATCAGCACAATACCCAAACCGCTCCATATTGCATATGCAATACCTATCGGCAGCGTCCTTAGCGTAAGCGAAAGAAAATAAAATGCAGCTGCATATCCAGCAGCCATAGCCAACGTCGGCCATAGCCGCGTAAATTGTTCAGACTGTTTCAGACATGAAGTAGCAATAACCTCACAAACAATAGCCAAAAACAAATTCATATATGCCGCAGCCATACAATCCTCCTAAAATTTAAATACAAATAAGCATATAATTTTCAACAACACTTTGCAATAAAAAACTTTTTCATCAAAAAACAAGAACAGTATTTTTGCCTTCTTTTTCCCACAAACAATAACTTGCCATATTTATCCAACCATAACGACTCTAAGATACCAAGTAATCAATCTATTTCTTTATCATCTTGGAATTGCCTATAACCGTTTTGAATAATAAAATTTGCACGTTCAATCATTTTTCTCCTTTCTGAAATCGTAATTCCTTTAGTCTGGCAATATTCATTAATATACGATTTCAAAGATGCATCATCAAATTGTATTTGAAATGAAATGTTATACGCAAAATCACCAATATGACCAAGATTTTCTTTTTTCAACCAGTTCATACAATCAACTAAATCTTCTTTATTTTGCTCAGATATCCCGTATTTATCCTCCAAATAATACTCACCGAGATGAGATATAATAGAAAAATTATACGGTCTTATTGGCTTTGATAATGGCTCGGGAAATATTTCTGTATCGTCATCATACCAAAGCCCGTCATCTACACAATAAGTTTCGCCGTATGGCTCATTAAAACTATCATACATTTCATTTTTATGCGGCATATTATACCTCCCAAACATCATATATGCACTTAATTTACAAAAGAAAAACAGCTGTTACTTTACTTATCATTTGCGCTGGTAATGCTTAGTTTACAATTTCCGAGCTTATTGAAATTGAAAAATTACCCTCTTCTGTCACACTGCCCCTCACTGATAAATTTCATTCTATAACTCGGCGTGCCAATCTGGTATTTTGAGCTTTCTGATTATGCTCTAACACCTTAGGGATACACTCAAAAATTTCGTTTATAGGATTATGATACATCTTACTGCATGCAGCGGTATGGATATTAGGAAAATATCCTAAATCAATATAACATAGCATTTTGCGTATCATCTGATTAGGCGAACAGGCTAAATGCAATTCCTTAAATTTGTATTTCTCAAATAATCTACACGCAACATAACACTCATCTTCCGAATTATAAACTCCTTTCTCACCCATGATTGCAAAATTTGCATCATCTGCAAAAATGATTTCTTCCGGTATTCCTTTACTAACTAAATAATTTTTGCCAGCTTCCGAAAGCGAAACAAAATCAACATTACCATTTTCTTGATGCTTTAATCCTGGAATATAAAATTTAACGTTCTCAGACAGGGAAAACTCTTTATATAACTTGATGCCTAAACCTAACCGCGCCTGAAGTTCCTCAGCTGGATATAGCCGGTCTTTCAGCGAATGCTCTGCTGCAATCTCCATTAACATTCCCACTCCTGACTGTCGAAAGTTCATCATATGATACAAAGCCTTATCATATTTATCCCACCATAACAAATGAAGCGACAAACATGTGTCCGTGCTAATCATAACATCCCCCAAAACTATATTCCATGGAGCATAATTTAACTATCTACTCCCGTCAATTTATAATTACCTCTAAAACGCATATTTTATTGAGAGTATTTGTTTAAGAAACACTACAAACCAAACACCTAAAAAAGAAAAAAGCACATATCGCTCAAAATACAATTACTTTCGAACTCACTAAAAGCCTTGGAAAATAAAGAAAAAGCAGCCGTTTTACCGACTGCCGTTTGAAATGGTGATAGTTTCGCAACGAATTTCGAACTATTATTTACTCCTGAATATTATAAAGCGACTATGCATACATACCAATTGGCTAAGACATTTTTACAAAACAATCAAGAATATCAAAACATTAATAGAGTTTAATCTGCATTATGTTCAACCCAAATATTTTGTTCAAAATCGAAATCATACCGAATACCTTTTAACGTCAAACTCTTAACTTTTGCTTTCTTCAAATCTTTAATTTTTACAATTTTTTTATATTTTAATGATGAAGATGTTGCATCAAACAACAAATCACGCATTGTTTTGCCACCTACCTGTTTCAGAAATTTACTCAGTTGGTCACCAATATTTTTAGCTTTATTTTCTTTTTCTAATCCTACAGCCAATTCTTCTTTTAATTGCCGCTCTATCTCTTCCGTGTATTTATTTTTGCGTTGTTTCAAAGCTCTATATAATTCACAAACTATTGCGGAATAACCATTTTTTCGTTTTTTAAACTTTATATCAATAGGATTTTCAATCCCTTTTAACCTCAAACGGAATATCTGCGACTTAAATATAATTTGAGCAAATATAACCGTTTTCGGTTTAAGCGGTTTTCTCGGTTCCAGTTTTTTTTCTAGACTGTTATCTAAAATTTCAAGTTCGTATTTAAGAGAAGTATTTTCAATCGGAGTAATTTTGATTTTACCATTTTCTTGAAGCCGATTTAGTAAATAAATTAAATAATCTTCCAAAGTTTTTTCAGTTACAGTTAATTGTTCATCACTCACGATTAAAATTCCTAATCAAAAATTTATTTCTTCAAATTCAAGCATATTCAATATACTATGTCAATAGCTTGCTAATGTATGCCTTATTCTGTCATTTCCCTGACCAGGCAATATGTGCTTTTGTTTTTGATGTGTCTTTTATCATATTTTTAGTAATACCGATTGCCCGACCGAAAAAAATAAGTTTTTATAAAATCGGAATTTTAATTGAATTTTACCGAAAATGTTTTATAGCTAAAATGAGCGGTAATAATACTGCTTAGAACCAGTAATGGTTCGGAGCTTACATCGGCTCTTATTGCTGTCGATGTTTGATGTAACATCGTCATATTGTTAGCTATTCATCGCAGCGAGCAATAAATATATCCCCGATTCATAGTTAGCTATGAGTAAAAAAGCAATAAAATAAATGTAATAATAGAGTAAAAAGTATGTTTTCATTTGAAGAAATTTCAGAAAATCCTAGTTTAGACATATCATCCAATTTTCAGTTTGGTAAGGATTTTAAGATTTATGCTAGGGATTTGTATAAGTTGTGGAATTGTGGCATTGGTTTAATCGGTATAAAACACCCTACTATTGGAACTGAAGGTAAACTTGTATTTGTAGATAAAGAGGGTAAACTATACACTTCAGGTATTAAAGATTTTGAGTTTTGGAAGTCTGTATTGAAAACTGTTTCTTCTAATGATGTTCAAACAGTTTTAGGACGTTTATTGTCTTTAGCAGGTAATAAGTTGTCAAGAATTTATTCTAGTTGGGATACTTGTCCTTTATGTTGTATATCTGCTAGTAGGGATAATTTATCAGAAGAAGAAAATAAAAAACGTACTGAAAGTCTAAAAAAAGATTTATCTAAAGTTAAAGTGGGTGCTAAGCCAGCTTTTAGTATTGTACCAATAATAGGATATTATAAAGAAGAAAGTCAAAAAACTTTAAGTGAAAGGTCATTTTTAATTCTTGCACGTAAAGGTACTTCTGTTAAAAAGTTTAATGATTTAATAGAAAAATTGGGTAATAAATACGAACAAGATTCAGTACTTATTCGTAACCCAGGACAAGATAATGTACAATATCTTTATACCAATGATACAAAAGAACATAAAAGAGGTGATATTGAAAGTTTAGGGCATTTTCTTCCAAATATGATAGCAGGCTACGTATCTAAATTTATGAAGAAGAATAAAAAAGGTTCTTTTTCATTTAAACACCCTGTTTATGATTCAGATTTAAGATAAAAAGGATTGCCTATCAGTAACAAATGATATTAAAAACGTAATCATCAATACAAGAATAAATTTTTTATATCACTAATAAATTACTTTTCAGCTTCAGCGATAATTCTCTTTAAATCAACTCCAATTACATTGGCAACCATTAGAAGTGTTCGCAATGTCGGGCTGTTCTTCTTTGAAACCATAAGAGTCCACGCCGTACGGCTAAGACCTGTTTTATTATTTATCTCGGTCTTAGTTATATTTCTTTTAACCCGTTCTTGTTCCAGAAGTTCAACAACTTTTTGGGCAATATTTTCGGCTTCAACTCTATTCATAATAAGTTGAATTTACCTGTTGACTTTCTTTATTTAAATGTAATTATAATTACAGTAATTTTAATTATATGATGCGGAGAAACGTTATGATTTCAAAGAATATTGCAAGTGCCGTACAAAAAGGTTCAAATGTTTATGTATATAATGAACAAGGATGCTCTTTATTTTATAAACAAGGAACACTAATCGGATTTACAGCTACCACAGTCACAATCAAAAGAGGCGATTACATTGAGTGCTATAATAATAAAGGAAGTAAGCTGTTTCAACGTTGTGATAAAAAATAATTTAGATGTCTCAGTATAGCAGAATTACCACCTATCTTGCAAAAAATTATCCGGATTTAGATTTTGCTGGTTTATCATATATAAAGAAATATTACGGTGCTCACTTAAAGATCATTCCTTTTTTAAGTGAATATCATACATATTTTAAAGATAGCTACACTTCTAAAAAATATATTTCATATCAACAATTGTTTGATAATTTTCCTTTACTTGGTAAATGGACGACAGAACATTCTTTTTACAATACTCCTCTATATACATATCTTAATCCGACAGAACCTCAATTTACAAAAGCATTATCCAAATTCTTATTTGAAAATCAGCAGAGTTGTTGGGCTTTTTTATTGGCAATTTTTGAACTATTAGGCAATTCGAATAAAAAATTGCCTTTGATGGGATATTCTTGCCTATGTGAAGTAGTTACCAAAAATGCCCGGCATAAAGATAAGAAACGTAAACGTATTGATAACGTTATTATATGGGATGCAGAGGCTGTATGCCTTGAAATAAAATTTGATGCTGAAATTGATAAAAATGATTTAAAAACATATGAACAGCAAATGTTCAAAATCGCTCATAATAAAAACATCACATACGTTGTTATCAGTATCCGAAATATACAAGATAAGATAATTCAAAAGAAGTGTGAAAATTGGAAGAATATATCTTGGAGCAAACTTCTAAGACTGTGGGAAAAGAATATCTATGATAACAATGTTACAGAAACTGAAGATATGAAACGTTATCGTACTTCTTTATGGCATAAAATACTTTATATCGGAGATTAAAATGACTATTAAAATTCCAGAAAATCTTATCAAAATTTGTAATGATAATACAATAAAAGCAGTTGGAATGTTAGATAATGTTTCAGAATTGAATGAAGATAATTTCGATGAATTAGAAAATTTTTATCAAGCTAAATTATTTATACAAAAACTTAAAACAGATTGTTGGATTTTATGCCGAAATATATGGGAAAAAGTTTGGGACAATCAGATTAAAGACAGACCCATTTCATACGTATCTGAGTTATGGGATTTATCAGAAGATGCCAATGATATTTCAACATTTTGTGTTTCTTATAAAATAAACAATAAATTCGAATTAAATTTATTTATATTATTAGTATGGAAAGATTATAAAATATATGCCGGTGCAGATGTAAATGATGAGGATGGTACAGAATACGCTCTGACCAGTTCTACTATGCAATATACAGAAAAAAAGGAATTTAGTACAACTGTCGGAGAAAGTTATAACCGTAGTAAATTTGGAATATCATTAAAAGATAATATAGAAATCAATGATGATTTAATAAATAGTCTAAATAAAGCTCGAGATGAAATTATTTCTTATTTTTATGAAAATAAAGAAATAATTGTCAAAGGTATTACATCTTAATAAATTCGTGGCATTTATTGTGGTGTGGACTGTAGGGACATTTTCCGCCG
>ENA-OPDH01001107-OPDH01001107.1-human-gut-metagenome-genome-assembly--contig:-NODE-1107-length-20150-cov-3.700572_pt1 | contig 20150 bp, 18 predicted proteins | sample MGYA00241260_ERZ501500 | MGnify/ENA primary metagenome ERZ501500 (study PRJEB25962, sample SAMEA2042519) | human gut metagenome | biome: human gut; feature: human-associated habitat; material: faeces...
CAAAGTCCGTGCTTGCACGAGACCTTGGCGACTGCCGCGATAACTTGAGAAACTCGCGAAGCGTGTTTCTCATAGTTCATGACAATAGAATGCTCGCAGAGCGTGCATTCTATTGTTTCATAGGTTTTTCCGGGACGATAACAAAAGCTGTTGGATCCGGGCAACGTCAGCATCCAGATGAATGAGAAGCGCAGGATACGTCTGGTGGAGACGGGCGTCTAAAATGGCATTGTCGACAAGAAGCCGGTTATCCTGCGTTGTATCGGCAGCAGCCAGGAAGAAGAGCAGAGGGCTGCCCCAGGAAAGCATCTCGGAAATCTGTGAGTCGGAGATCCTTTCAGCCGCGTTTGTATTGTCGTATGTGCGGCAGACACCGTAGATACGCTGGCGCGCATTCAAAAGGTCGACAAGCTGACGGCTCTGCAGGGAGCCGAACGGAACCAGAAATGCGAGGTTGTCGCAGCTGCAGGTGAGTTCCAAAAGGTCGTCCGAGTAGGTGCAGTCGGTGTCCATGAAGTCGAGGAAAAAGCTGCAGTCAGGAAATTCGCGGATAAGCCCAAGTTGTCTGGTGTCTGTGGTAATGCTCTGGGCAGGCAGATGGAGACGGAACGCGTAGGTACCATTTTTCAGGGCGGCGGAGAGCTGTTCTTTTAACTGGGAGGCAGAGCTTTCCGGAGAAAGGGAGATCTCTGCAAGCCAGTGCGGATAGTCTTTTTCAGCGGTAATCTGACGGAGCCGGGAAGCGCCGCAGGTCCAGGAATTATAGCCGATATTGATGCCGAGCGTCTTGAGGGAGTCGGTATCGACGGAAGAAACCAGCTGCTTTAGCATTTCATAATAAGGACCGTCTTCGTTGAGCAGCAATCTCTGGAAGAGGGAAAAAAGCTCTTCCTGAAAACGTCCCTTGGCAAACTGACGTCCGAGGTCAGCCAGACGACGGATACTTCTGTATGGATCTTCTTTTATATTTTTGAGGCACTGGCTGACTGCAAAATCGATCAGGCCGCGGGTAATGTCATTTTTCGTCATAACGGCTCCTTTGACTGGTTGTAAGTTTATAAATAGACAAAAATCAGTTTTTTTTCTATTCTAACATACTTATAGCTTACATGAGAACGTAAAATAAAAAAATGGACAGATATTTTGAACTGTCCGAAAGTGAGACGTTCAAAATGGTCTGTCCTTTTCCCGTAACAATAGAATGCCTGCAGCGCGACCTTTTATTCATGACAATAGAATGCTCGCAGAGCGTGCATTCTATTGTTGTGTACAAATTTTTTAGAGGATAGAATGCGGCAGCAGGTCAGCCAATGACTTTCCAATGTTTGTCGGCGTGGTTTAAAACCTCGCAGCCGTCAGCAGTGACTAATACGAGGTCTTCTACGCGAACGCCAAATTTGCCGGGCAGATAGATGCCGGGTTCGATAGAGAAGGTCATACCCTCCTGAACCTCAGCCGAATTGCCCTGGCTGACGTCGCCGGCTTCATGGGCCTGCATGCCGATGGAGTGTCCGAGACGATGCGTGAAATATTCGCCGTATCCTGCTTCGGAGATCACGTCCCGCGCTGCCTTGTCCAGATCGCAGAAACGCACGCCTGGACGAATCAGGCTTTCCGCTTTTTCGTTGGCGCTGCGGACGAGGTCGTGGATCGCAGCGTAGTCGGGATCGGCCGTTTCGCAGAAAAAGGTACGGGTCATATCGGAGCAGTAGCCCTCTTTTTCACAGCCCATATCGATAACGATGCCGTCGCCGGGCTTTAATACGGTGTCGTCAGGCTCGTGGTGCGGGTCTGCAGCGTTTGCACCGAACGAAACGATGGTGGAAAAGCTTTCTATGCATCCGGCTTCTTTATAGAGGGAGCGGATATAATCCGCGCATTCCAGCTCGGTCATGCCTGCTTTGATGTGGGCGGCAGCCTTTTCGATGCAGGCGTCGTTTAAAAGGGATGCCTCGCGCATTTTCTGACGCTCATATTCGTCCTTGATTGCGCGCTCGCCGTCGATGCAGGAGGATGCGTTTACATAGCGGACATTGGGATGATGCTCCATCAGGGCGAGCAGGAAACGTGCGGGCCAGTTTTTGTCGATACCCATGTCTACGTTTACGTCCACCAGCCCCGCGATAACGGCAACGCCGTCGTCTGTATCGGAAAACCAGGTTTTCGGGATGTCGATATCCGGGACAACAAAAAGATTATTTAAGAAAAAGCGATGCTTTCCGTCAGTGCGCAGGTACAGCGCATAGAGACGTTCGTAAGGGTCAACCCATACGCCGGTCAGATAGCGGATGCTCAAAGGATCGCTGACGATCATCTGAGTCAGTCCCATTTTGGTTAAGCGGGAGCAAACATGCTCCAGCCGTGTTATATACATTTGTTCCATGGAAAAAATCTCCTTTCATGATAAGGAATACGCCAGAGGGCGCTGCGCATTTATCATAATCCCTTCGGATAGCGGATGACAAGGTATTTTTGCAGAGAAAATTTATTACAGTTCACTCGTACCCTTCGCGTATAAAATCGACGGAAACCGGAAACGCTGTAAATGGCTGGCAGACAGTTCAAACGATAGGGTCGTTTCATGACTAGGTCATTGCATTATATGACTATGTCATGCCTGCCATGTTATCTGAAAGGAGGCTGAAAAATGAGCAAGACACTGGATTATATCGCGTTGATCGTCGTCTTTATTGGAGCTGTCAACTGGGGACTGATCGGATTGTTCCGGCTGGATCTGGTGCGGCTGATCTTTGGAGATATGACGTGGATCAGCCGGATTATTTATGTGCTGGTCGGAATTTGCGGCATCTATTTGCTGACATTTCTGGGTAGGATTGACCAGGAGGCGTAAGCCGTCGAAAAGTAGTCCGAACGCAGTTTCAGGGAATTTTATCGGTATGACAGGAAACAACGTTTCGGCGGTTCATTTCGCACCTGAGCATTGCAGTGTTCAGGTGCGGATGAACTGTACAGTTCACTCGCACCATTCGCGGTGACGGAACGGTTGAATCTAAAACGCAGACATAGTAAAATAAGAATGATGCCAGGGTTGTGGGAGTGCACAGCACGGAATAATCCGCAGGCATCAAGGCAGGGGCTTTTGACCCCGACATCATAAGAATACAGGGATTGCCTGGTGCAATAAAAATCTGCAGGGAAAAGCAGGAGGACAGGAATGGAAAAGACAAAAGAAGAAAAACGGGGACAATTTCAGCGTTTGGAAGGAGAAATTGCAGAAGAATCCAAACGGCTGGCGATCGCAATCGGGGGCGCGGCAATTTATTCAGCGGGCGTCAATTTGTTTATCGTACCGGCATGATTGTACAGTGGAGGCATTATGGGTTTTGCCCAGATTGTACGAACGATTTTGGTCAGTTATCTGCATCTGCCGATTCAGAATTTTGATATCGCGGGTCTGATTTATTATGCGATCAATATTCCGGTGCTTCTGCTCGGTATGAAAGATATTGGAAAACAGTTTTTCGTAAAAACGATTTGCTGTCTGACAGCGGTGACGATATTTTTGTCGTTTATCCCGATTCCGACGGAGACGCTTTTACATAATGACATTCTGGGCAGCACGGTGATCGGTGCCCTGATGTGCGGCTTCGGCATGGGAACGGCGCTTCGGATGGGGGCATCGCTGGGTGGAACTGATATTATTGCGCTGCTTTTGATCAAATGGAAGAAAAATATCAGCGTCGGCAAGGTCAATATCATCACGAACGCTGTACTTTACGGAATCTGCCTGTTCCTGTTTGACGTCAGCACCGTGATTTATTCTCTGATCTACGCGGCGGTCAGCGCGTTTGCGGTCGATCACGAGCATTCACAGAACATTAACGTCGAGGTGCGGATTATCACGAAGCTGGACGACACGGGACTGGAGCAGGAAATCCTGCAGAAGATGGACAGAGGAATTACTCGTCTGGAAAGCACGGGCGCTTACACGAATGAAAAGTCGAACATGCTTTACATTCTCGTGTCCAAGTACGAGGTCGGCCAGCTGAAAAACATTGTGCTCAAATACGATCCGCATGCGTTTATTGTTATGAACGAGGGCGTGACGGTCATCGGACATTATAAAAAGAAGCTGTAAAAAAATGGTAAAAAATGGCACCCACGATAGAGTGGATGCCATTTTTAATTCATGACAATAGAATGCTCGCAGAGCGTGTATTCTATTGTTTCATAGGGAAATCCTGTTTACTGTTTTTTTACATCTTTCTCTTCATTTTTCGGCTCGCAGGTCAGATGCATGCCGAGCTTTTTGAAGATGCCCTCATCTACAGAGGAAAGCAGGACGGAGGAATGAACCTCGCATCCTTTTAAGAGCGGAACCGCATTCAGGGCGCGGGCAGCGTCCGGGCTGGTTGCAGCACTGATGGAAAGTGCGATCAGAATTTCGTCCGTATGAAGACGGGGGTTCTGGCTGCCCAGATAGTTGATCTTGAGGGTCTGGATCGGGTGGATCGCATCCGGAGATACCAGATGGATTTCATGATCGATGCCTGCAAGAATCTTTAAGGCGTTGAGCAGGCAGGCTGCGGATGCGCCGAGCAGGTCGGAGGTCTTGCCGGTCACCAGAGTGCCGTCAGGAAGCCCGATGGCAGCGGCGGGAGCGTTGGTAGCCTCTTCGCGGTTCATGGCAGCAGCGATTACTTTGCGGTCTGCAACAGTAATTCCAGCCTGCTTCATCAGAAGCTCGAGCTTGTACAAAACGGCGGGCGTGGAATTTCCGCGCTTTAAGTCGCATAAGCAGTTGTAATAACGGCGGATGATTTCCTGTCTGGAGGCTTCCTTGCAGGCCTCATCGTCGATGATGCAGTTGCCAGCCATGTTGACGCCCATGTCCGTAGGAGACTTGTAAGGACATTCGCCCATGATTTCTTCAAAAATAGCGCTCAGAACAGGGAAAATCTCAACGTCGCGGTTGTAGTTGACGGTGGTAACGCCGTAAGCTTCCAGATGGAACGGGTCGATCATGTTGACGTCGTTTAAATCAGCGGTAGCAGCCTCATAGGCGAGGTTGACCGGGTGCTTTAACGGCAGGTTCCAGATCGGGAATGTCTCGAACTTGGCGTAGCCGGCGTTGACGCCGCGCAGATGCTCATGATACAGCTGGGAAAGGCAGGTAGCCATTTTGCCGCTGCCGGGTCCGGGTGCGGTTACGACAACGAGCGGACGGCTGGTTTCGATATAATCGTTTTTGCCGTAGCCTTCTTCGCTGACGATTTTTTCTACGTTGGTCGGATAACCTTCAATAATATAGTGGATATAGCAGCGGATGCCGAGGGTTTCGAGCTTTTTGCGGAACAGGTCCGCAGCGGGCTGACCGGCATACTGTGTGATGACAACGCTTCCGACGTAAAGACCGATATTGCGGAATGCTTCTGTAAGACGCAGCACCTCGAGGTCATAAGTCAGACCGAGATCACGGCGTGTTTTGTTAGTTTCCAGCGCACTGGCGGAGATCGCGATGACGATTTCTGCCTGATCCTTTAACTGGAGCAGCATTTTCAATTTACTGTCCGGCTCGAATCCGGGCAGTACTCTGGCCGCATGATAGTCGTCGAACAGCTTGCCGCCAAATTCCAGATACAGTTTATCCCCGAACATGGAAATTCGTTCGCGGATATGGGCAGACTGCATCTGCAGATACTTTTGATTGTCAAAACCGATATTCATAAGAAACTCCCTGTGTAAACTTTAGTGTAGCAGTTACTTGAAAAATCGTGACGGATTCGTCACGACAAACTCTGACACAATTATATAACGCATTGAAAGAAAAAATCTACCGTTTCCTGAGAAAAAATCTGCAGATATTTCGCGGAAAGGAACTGACGCTTGATTTTACAGGCTCTTTCCGCTATGATTCATGACAATAGAATGCTCGCAGAGAGTGTATTCTATTGTTCATGACAATAGAATGCTTGCAGAGCGTGCATTCTATTGTTTGGTGGAAATGATGGCATAGGAATGGAGACAGAATGAAAAAAAGAATTGGAATTTTTCTGGCGGCGCTTCTGCTGCTGTCTAGCTGCGGCAGGGACAGCGGTCGGCTGAAAATGGGTGCTGCGGGACTTGGAGGAACGTATCAGGCATTTTCCGATGCGTTTGCAAAGCTGGAATCCGAGACGAACAACAGGGAGATTGAGGTGCGTACGACCGCCGGATCGGCTGCAAACCTCCGGCTTTTATCCCAGAATTATATTCAGCTCGCGCTGTGTCAGGCGGATTTGCTGGAGGATGCCTGGAACGGAACCGGGCAGTTTCAGGAAACAGAGCCGATCCGTGGATTCGGGGCTGTAGCGGGCGTTTATGAAGAAGCGTGTCAGATTGTGGTGCGCGCAGACTCTGAAATTTCGACGGTGGAAGAGCTGGAAGGACACAGGGTCAGCATCGGTGAGGAAGAGTCCGGGACGAAGCAGAACGCGCTGCAGATTCTGGCGGCATACGGTCTGAACGAAAAGCTGGTGGAGGAAGTTTCCCTGAATTACACAGAGGCTGCGAAGGAGCTGGAAAATGGCACGATCGACGCATTTTTCTGTACGGCAGGAGTGCAGACGGCTGCAATTACGAATCTGGCGCAGCGGACAGGAATCCGGTTCCTGAATGTTGACAGCGCTGCTGCGGCACGTCTGAAAAAGAGCTATCCGGTTTATGACAGCTGTATTATTGCAGCTGGAACCTATCCGGGACAGGAAGAGGATGTTTCGACGGTTGGCGTAAAAGCGGTCTTGTTGGCGAGCGATAGCGTTTCTGCAGAGGTGGTGGAGGAACTGACTGCGCTTTTATTTGAGGAACAGCAGGAGCTGGATTTTGCGCTGCCGGTGGAGCTGATTACGGACGCAGACGCTGCTGTAGCCGGAATTTCGGTTCCGTTCCACAAAGGTGCAGAGCGGTATTATGAGAGCAGAGGAGAAAAGAGTGAGAATTGAACTGGATATGTATCAGACAATGGCAGTTGCAGTGCTCGCTCTGATGCTTGGAAGATATTTAAGAAAAAAGTGCTGGCTGCTGGAGCGGTTTTGTATTCCTGCGCCGGTAATCGGCGGCGTTATTTTTGCAGTGGCAACATGTATCTGCTATGTGACGGGAATTGCGGAGTTTGTATTTGACGATATTTTAAAAGAAGTATTCATGGTGTTTTTCTTTACCTCGGTAGGCTTTCAGGCAAATCTGAAGGTTCTGAAAAGCGGCGGAAAATCCATGATTGTTTTTCTGGGACTGATAATCGTTCTGATCGTGCTGCAGAACGGAACTGCGGTAGGCCTGGCGAAGTTTTTGCACCTCGATCCGTTGGTCGGCATGTGTACCGGCTCGATTCCGATGACGGGCGGACACGGTACGGCGGGTGCGTTTGGTCCCGTGCTGGAGGACTTCGGGATTTCAGGGGCAACGACGGTTTGTACGGCGGCAGCGACGTTTGGCCTGGTGGCAGGCAGCGTGATGGGCGGACCGCTCGGCGAACGGCTGGTTGAAAAGCGCGAGCTTTTGAAAACGGCGATTCCTGAGGATGACAGCCTTCTGCTGGAAGAAGATAAAAAACATGAACGCCATGTAAAACAGTATCCGGCTGCATTCTTTCAGCTGGTTCTGGCGATGGGAATCGGAACGGTGTTGTCTCAGGTTTTATCGATGACAGGAATGACGTTTCCAATTTATATTGGTGCGATGATCGTAGCCGCCGTGATGCGGAACCTGAGTGAATATACAGGGAAATTTCCTATCTATATGGGAGAAATCAATGGCATCGGTGGTATCAGTCTTTCCATGTTCCTTGGTTTGGCGATGATTACGCTGAAGCTGTGGCAGCTGGCGGAGCTGGCTGTGCCGATGCTCCTGTTGCTGACAGGACAGGTGCTTTTGATGTTTCTGTACACTTATTTTGTAGTGTTTAGCGTCATGGGAAAAGACTATGATGCTGCGGTTATTTGTTCCGGTACCTGCGGTTTCGGTATGGGGGCTACACCGAATGCGATGGCAAATATGCAGGCAGTGTGTGAAAAATATGTGCCGTCTGTAAAGGCATATCTGCTGATCCCGATTGTGGGCAGCCTGTTTGCGGATTTTATCAACAGCCTTGTCATTACGCTGTTTATCAATTTCCTGTAAAGCAAGGGGGAGAAATGATGTTTTGGGAAAAAAGAAAAGAAAAAGCGGCAAAATACAAAGTGGAAAATGAAAATTTGGCAGTTCCGGAGATTCACTTAAAAGGAGATGATGACGCAGACCCTGCAGAGGTGTGCGGAGAGGATCAGGATATCGTTTATGAAAATGTGGCGGTTCCGGAAATCCATATCGGTAAAAAGCGCGTTTGAGCCGTAGAGCAGAATTCTATTTTAGACTTTGCGTATTGATTTATCCTATCGAAATGTCTATAATTATGGTACTATCGTGGCTTCCATGCATGAAGCGGACGAAAAGAAAGGTTAAATCGAATGGATAATAATATGAACCCGTTTAACGGCGGAAATGGAAATGGTTCCGGCAACGGATCCCAGGGACCGAACGGTTCCGGAGGATCGGAACAGAACAATCCGAGGCGGACGAGCCTGATCCTGTTGGCGATTGCGGCGATTGTGACGTTGATTTCCATGAGCCTGTTTATGCGGATGATCAATAATGCAACCAATCAGGAAATCACCTATGGAAAATTTCAGGAGCTGGTAGAAGACGGCAAGGCGGCAGAGGTTACCTGGGATGACGATACGATTTATCTCAAACTGCAGCAGACAAACCAGAAGACACTGTTTTCTGCGATGCCGGAGGTAACCTATTATACCGGTAAGGCACAGTCGGATGATGCATTGACGGCGTACTTAAAAGAATATAAGGTTGCAAGCTACGGCAAGGATGTTCCGGACAGCTCCGGACTGATTTTGACGATGATCCTGACCTATGTGCTTCCGATTGTCGTTATGTGGTTGCTTTTAAGTCTGCTATTTCGGCGGATGGGCGGAGGCGGCCCGATGGGCGTCGGCAAGAGCAACGCAAAGGTTTATGTACAGAAAGAAACCGGAATTACGTTTAAAGATGTAGCAGGCGAGGACGAAGCAAAGGAGTCGCTGCAGGAGGTTGTCGATTTCCTGCACAATCCGCAGCGCTATGTGAAGATCGGCGCAAAGCTGCCAAAGGGCGCACTGTTAGTCGGCCCTCCCGGTACCGGTAAGACGCTTCTGGCAAAGGCAGTAGCCGGAGAGGCGAAGGTTCCGTTCTTTTCGCTGACCGGTTCCGATTTTATCGAGCTGTACGTCGGTGTCGGCGCATCGCGTGTGCGCGACCTGTTTAAAGAAGCGACGAAAAATGCGCCCTGTATCATCTTTATCGATGAGATTGATGCAATCGGCAGAAGCAGAGATTCCAAATACGGCGGCGGAAATGAAGAGCGTGAGCAGACGCTGAACCAGCTGCTTTCTGAGATGGATGGTTTTGATACTTCGAAGGGAATTCTGGTTCTGGGGGCGACCAACCGTCCGGAGATTCTGGACAAGGCACTGCTGCGTCCGGGACGATTTGACCGCCGGATTATCGTAGATAAGCCCGACTTAAAGGGACGCGTAGAGATCCTCAAGGTGCACGCCAAAGACGTCAAGATGGACGAAACGGTTGATTTCGATGCAATTGCGCTCGCGACGAGCGGCGCGGTTGGCTCTGACCTTGCCAATATGATCAACGAGGCTGCGATCAATGCAGTCAAAGAGGGCAGGGAATATGTCTGCCAGAAGGATCTGTTTGAAGCGGTCGAGCAGGTACTGGTCGGCAAGGAGAAAAAAGACCGGATCATGAGCGCGCAGGAGCGTAAGATCGTATCCTATCATGAAGTAGGTCATGCGCTGATTGCGGCATTGCAGAAAAATTCCGAGCCCGTGCAGAAGATCACGATCGTGCCCCGTACGATGGGGGCTCTTGGCTATGTCATGCATGTGCCGGAAGAGGAAAAGTATTTAAACACAGAGGCGGAAATCCATGATATGCTGGTCGGCTATCTGGGCGGCCGCGCGGCGGAAGAAATTGTATTTGATACGGTAACGACAGGCGCTTCGAACGATATCGAGCAGGCGACCGGTCTGGCACGCTCTATGGTAACCCGTTTCGGTATGAGCAAAAAGTTCGGTTTGATTGGGCTGGAATCCGTAGAAAGCCAGTATCTGGACGGCAGGACGGTTTTAAACTGCTCCGATGCGACGGCGGCTGAGATCGATCAGGAAGTCATGCGTATCCTGAAAGAATGTTATCAGGAAGCACTGGAGCTGCTGTCCGCAAACCGTGAGGTGATGGATCAGCTGGCGGCGCATCTGATTGAAAAAGAGACGATCACCGGCAAGGAATTCATGCGGATCTACAGACAGGTCAAGGGACTGCCGCAGGAAGAACCGGAGCAGACTGCCGGCGCGCAGATGAAGGCGGCAGAGCAGACTGCAGACGCAGAGAACCCGAGCCAGTCCGATGCAGGAAACAGCTATGGCACAGCACCTGCATCGGGCACAGACACCGCAGCGCAGCCGCAGTCTTCTACGCCGAAGCCATGGGAAGAGTTCGCACGCCAGCAGCAGGAAAGAGAAGACAGCTTCTTCTCGGGAGATGCACAGCAGCCGGGAGATACACAGCAGCCGGCGGATCCATCTGACGCCGAACAGAGCCAGGAACAGGATAAGCCCTGGATTCCTCCGACGCCGAAGCCGGAGAATAAAGGACCGGTAGGACGTTTTTCAGGAGCCTCCCTTCCGGACGACGAGAAGAAATAGGGAAGCTCATCGTAAATGCTATACACGAAGTGTGATGCGTGGCGGCAGAACCGGAGTGAAAGAGAGTTTTTCAGGGACTATGGGAACATAGTCCCTGCTGTATTAGAAGGGGAGAACGCGACATGTTTGTAATAGAAGAAGAGCTGAAAAAACTGCCGCAGAAGCCCGGCGTGTATCTGATGCACGACGCACAGGACAATATCATTTATGTCGGCAAGGCGATTCGCCTGCGCAGCAGAGTACAGTCGTATTTCCGTGAGAAAATTAACCGCGGACCACAGATTGAAAAGATGGTAACGCAGATAGCCCGGTTTGAATATATTGTGACGGATTCGGAGCTGGAAGCCCTGGTTCTGGAAAACAATCTGATCAAGGAACACAATCCGAAATACAACACACTGCTCAAGGATGATAAAACCTATCCCTATATTAAGGTCACAGTCGGGGAGGCATATCCGCGCGTGCAGTTTTCCAGACTGATGAAAAAGGACAAATCGAAGTATTTCGGGCCGTTTACCTCTGCGGCGGCGGTCAAGGATACGATCGAGCTATTAAATAAACTGTTCAAACTGCGTACCTGTAACCGGGTACTGCCGCGGGACTGTGGGTTGGAACGCCCGTGCTTAAATTATCACATCGGGCAGTGTATGGCTCCGTGTCAGGATTATGTGAGCCGCGAGGAGTACCGGGCACATGTGGACAAGGCGCTGGAGTTTTTAAACGGCAATTATAATATGATTTTAAACGATCTGCAGAAAAAAATGGAAGAAGCGGCGGAGGCCCTGGAATTTGAGGAAGCCGCCCGGTACCGCGATCTGTTCAACAGCGTAAAGCAGGTGTCCCAGAAGCAGAAAATCACGGACAGCGACGGGGAGGACAAGGACATCATCGCGCTGGACAAGGACGGAAGCGACGCAGTGGTACAGGTGTTTTTCGTGCGTAGCGGCAAGCTGATCGGGCGCGAGCATTTTTATATGACGCATGTGGAGGATTCGGATAAGGCGCAGATTCTGCTGGATTTTGTGAAACAGTTTTACGCCGGAACACCGTTCGTACCGCGAGAATTGATTTTACAGAAAGAAATAGATGACATACCGGTATTAGAAGAATGGCTGACCGCACGCAGGGGCGCGAGGGTATATATCCGCGTGCCGCGGAAGGGACAGAAGGAAAAGCTGGTGGAGCTTGCGGAAAAAAATGCAAAGCTCGTCCTGGAAAAAGACCGGGAGCGAATTGCGCGCGACGAGGCGCGTACGGTCGGTGCGGTGCGGCAGATCGCACAGCTGCTGGATTTACCGATGCTCGACCGGATGGAGGCGTTCGATATTTCCAACATCAGCGGCTTTGAAAATGTCGGCTCGATGGTCGTTTATGAAAAGGGCAAGCCCAAGCGCAGCGATTACCGAAAATTCAAAATCAAAACGGTAGCAGGACCGGACGACTATGCCTGCATGCGCGAGGTTCTGACGAGACGCTTTGAACACGGCTTAAAAGAGACGAAAGAGCTGGAAGAAAAAAATCTGTCCGGGGAGTTCGGAAGCTTTGCACGGTTTCCGGACCTTTTGCTGATGGACGGCGGACGCGGGCAGGTCAACATCGCGCAGCAGGTGCTGGACGAGCTGCATTTAAACATTCCGGTCTGCGGCATGGTAAAGGATGACAACCATCGGACGAGAGGACTTTATTTTCACAATGTGGAGCTGCCGATCGACCGCAATTCTGAAGCCTTCAAGCTGATTACAAGAGTGCAGGACGAGGCGCACCGGTTTGCAATCGAATACCACAGGTCACTGCGCAGCAAGGATCAGGTCAAGAGCGTGCTGGATGAAATCCCGGGCGTGGGCCCTGCGCGGAGAAAGGCGCTGATGAAAAGCTTTCCATCGATTTATGAGATCCGGGACGCGACGGCAGAGCAGATTGCGATGCAGGCAGATTTGCCAATGTCCGTGGCGGAAGAAATCTATGAATTTTTTCATAACCACCAATAGGAAGATTGCCGGGAATAATGATCTGTGATAAAATAAAACAAAGTATGGCATAAAAACAGAGTTTCTGATGTCAGGAACTACTGTCTGCATGTCCTGGAAAAGAGAGGATGGATTATGGCAAGCATCAGTTTATTGAAGATTGCGGAAAAAATGAAGCTGGAAAATCTGACTCCTGAAATCAATCTGAAGGGGATTAAGGTTACGTTGCCGGATATCAACCGACCGGCACTTCCTATGGCGGGCTATTTTGAACACTTTGAGGCGACCCGTCTGCAGGTGATTGGATTCGTAGAATACTCTTATGTTAAGAGAATGTCGGAAAAAGAAGAGAAGGAGATGCTGGAGAAGCTTTTGGATTACCCGATTCCCGGCATTATTTTCTGTCGTGAACTGCATCCGGATGAGCTGTTTCGGCAAATTGCCATTGAAAAAGGCGTTCCGCTTCTGATGACCAAGCGTGCGACAAGTTCGTTTACGGCAGAGCTGATCCGTTGGCTGAATGTCAAGCTGGCACCCTGCATTTCTGTGCACGGCGTACTGGTTGACGTATATGGCGAAGGCGTCCTGATTACAGGCGAGAGCGGAATCGGTAAATCCGAGGCGGCGCTTGAGCTGATTAAGAGAGGACACCGTCTGGTAACGGACGATGTTGTAGAGATCCGCAAGGTCAGTGAGGAAACATTGGTCGGAACCGCACCGGATATCACAAAGCACTTTATCGAGCTGCGCGGTATTGGTATTGTGGACGTCAAGGCGCTGTTCGGTGCTTCGAGTGTCCGCGAGACACAGAATATCGACCTCGTAATCCGTCTGGAAGAGTGGGATAAGGACAGAGAATACGACCGTCTCGGACTGGAAGAGGAATATACGGAATATCTGGGCAACAAGATTGTCTGCCACAACATTCCGATCCGTCCCGGCAGAAACCTGGCAATTATTTGCGAAGCGGCAGCTGTCAATCACAGACAGAAAAAGATGGGATACAATGCAGCGCAGGAGCTGTATACAAGAGTCCAGAATTCCCTTGCACGTAAGCGGGATGAGGACGAGGATGAGGATGAGGACTAAAACGGTCAGGCATACCGAAATGTTCGGAATGAAAGCAATAGTGCTCCGTACAGCGATGCGGCTGGCGGATCGTACAAAAGAGTAAGGCATCATCATAGATCAGACAGCTGAAAAGCTTTTTGAAAATACGCGAGAAGCGGGAGGAAAATAAAATGGGTAAGTATTGTTTTGGTGTAGACGTAGGAGGAACAACAGTAAAGCTTGGTCTTTTTAACACCAGCGGCGATCTGATGGAAAAGTGGGAAATCCCTACGGTGACAGAGGATGACGGCAAAGCGATTCTGCCGGACTGTGCAAAGAGCATCCTCAAAAAAATGGATGAGCGTAAAATGGACCGTACAGAGGTAGTCGGCGTCGGCATCGGTGCACCGGGACCGGTTGACTCTGAGGGCACACTTTATGGTGCAGTCAATCTTGGCTGGGGAACCATGAGCCTGAAAAAAGAGCTGCAGACACTTTTAAATATGCCGGTAGAAGCTGGTAATGACGCCAACGTAGCAGCACTGGGCGAGGCCTGGCAGGGCGGCGCAAAGGGGTATGAGGATGTCGTTGTAGTAACCCTGGGAACTGGTGTTGGCGGCGGTATTATCATCAACGGTAAGATGGTTGCCGGTGCAACCGGAGCCGCAGGCGAGATCGGACATATGCATGTCAATGATGATGAGACAGAGCCTTGTAATTGCGGCAACTGCGGATGCCTGGAGGAATATGTTTCCGCAACGGGTATTGTCCGTATGGCAAAGCGTAAGCTGGCAAAGGATGACCGTCCGAGCATAATGCGCAAGGACGACCTGAGTGCAAAGGACGTATGGGATGCGGTTAAAGCAGGAGATACGGTAGCAACCGAGGTTGCAGAGGACTTTGGCTGGTATCTGGGCAAGGCGATGGCGCTGGTTGCCAATGTTTCCAACCCGGAGATCTTCGTAATCGGCGGCGGTGTTTCCAAAGCCGGCAATGTGCTGCTGGATTACATTCAGAAATATTACCAGAAATATGCGTTCAAGGGCTGCCGCGGCGCACTGTTTACCCTGGCAACTCTGGGCAATGACGCTGGTATTTACGGCGCTGCCAGACTGGTATTGGAGTAATACCGGTATCATCTGCAAAAGATCCGCATAAAATAACAACGTATCCGGCGCAAAGCCGGAGCAGAAGGGCTGGTCAGGACATTTGAGTGACAGATTAAATGAAATTCTGCCGAAAGAGCGGATTTTAACAGAAGAACAGATGGACAGGCATACGACATTCCGGACAGGCGGTCCTGCGCGCTATTTTCTTGTGATTGAGACGAGGAAAGAGCTGGCGCAGGTGCTTGCCTGGCTGCAGGAAGAGACGCTGCCGTGGTTTTTGCTCGGAAACGGAAGTAACCTTTTGGTGGGTGACCGGGGCTACCGCGGCGCGATCCTGCATCTGGCGGGGGAATTTTTAAAGACTGAAATCGACGAAGCTACGATCCGATGCGGCGCAGGCGCGATGCTTTCCGCTGTATCGAGAAGCGCGATGGAAGCAGGACTGACCGGGTTGGAATTTGCATCGGGAATCCCCGGAACGATTGGCGGAGCAGTCCGGATGAACGCGGGCGCTTACAACGGTGAGATTGCGGGTGTGACAGAGTCGGTAGAGGTGATGGAACCGGATGGCAGATGTCGTGTATACAACAGGAAAGAAATGGCGTTCGGCTATCGCACGAGCATTGTAAAAACAAAGCCCTGTGTGGTGCTCAGCACTGTTTTAAAGCTGCAAAAAGGCGACCGAAGCGAAATTTCTGCTACGATGCAGGAGCTTTCTGCAAAGCGTCGGGAAAAACAGCCGCTGGAATATCCGAGTGCGGGCAGTACGTTTAAACGTCCGGAGGGATATTTTGCAGGCAAGCTGATTATGGATGCCGGACTTGCCGGAGCGTGCGTCGGCGGCGCACAGGTTTCCGAAAAGCACTGCGGTTTTGTCATCAACCGAAAAAATGCGACGTCTGCGGACGTGGCGGGACTAATTCAGAAAGTCACAGAAACAGTGCAGGAAAAATTCGGTGTAACGCTGGAGCCGGAAGTGATTTTCCTGGGAGATTTTGAAAAATGAGATTTGTAATGGTAACCGGCATGAGCGGCGGCGGCAAAAGCACCGCGATGCGACTGCTGGAGGATATGGGATACTATTGTGTGGACAATCTGCCGATCCAGCTGATCGACAAGTTCGTTGAGCTTTTGTCCACACCGAATACGGAAATAACAAAAGTTGCTATCGGCGTGGACGTCCGCACGGATCAGTCCTTTGCCAGGGTAGAAAAAACACTTTCCTGTTTAAGACAAAACGGTATGGTGTTCGAAGTTCTTTTTATGGACGCTTCTGATGCAGTACTTGTGAAACGTTATAAAGAGAGCCGACGGATGCATCCGCTGTGTTCAGCAGAAAATCCGAGAATCGAAGACGGAATTGAAAAAGAAAGGGAAATCCTGCAGCAGGTTAAGAAGGATGCAGACTATGTGATTGACACGTCCAAGCTGCTGACCCGGGAGCTGAAAGAGGAGCTGGATCGGATTTTTGTAAAAAATGAAGAGTACAGCAGTCTGATGATCAATATTCTTTCTTTTGGCTTCAAGCATGGAATCCCGGCAGATGCGGATCTGGTATTTGATGTCCGTTTCCTGCCGAACCCTTTTTATATAGATGAATTGAAATATCTGACCGGCAACGACAGGGGCGTTCAGGATTATGTCATGAGTTTCCCGGAGGCGGGGATTTTTCTGGACAAGCTGACAGATCTGCTGCGATTTTTGATTCCAAATTATATTAAAGAAGGCAAATACCAGCTGGTGGTGGCAATCGGCTGCACCGGCGGCAAACATAGGAGCGTAACGCTGGCCAATGAGCTTTATAGAAAGCTTCGCAACAGGGAAGCCAAGTATGGAGTATCTTTGAGCCACAGGGATATTTAAGGATATTTCATATGTCATTTTCATCGGGAGTAAAAGAAGAGCTGTATCGGCACATCAGTCCGGCAAGGCACTGCCAGCTGGCGGAGCTGGCAGCACTTCTCCATTTTAACGGCAGCATCGGCGTCGGTACGACGGGGATTTTTCTGCAGATTCATGCGGAAAATGCGCTCGTTGTGAGAAAATGCTTTACATTATTACAGAAAACATTTAATATAAGTACGGAAACCCGTGTACAACAGGAAAATCAGCAAACCGGATATTTCTGTCGGATAGATGACCCGGAACTGATCCGCAGGATTCTGCAGGGAATCAAATTTTTGGATCAGACAGGCAGCCCGACGTCCGGTGAGGAGAGCCTACAGGATGGCTTACGATGTCCGGTGAGCAGGCTTTTAATCCGAAATTCCTGTTGCCAGAGAGCGTTTTTACGAGGCGCGTTTCTGGCAGCCGGTTCGATGAGCAATCCCGGGAAAGGATATCATCTGGAAATTGTATGCAGCAGACCGCTGCAGGCACAGCAGATTCTGGAGATTTTGACCGAGTTCGAGATCGAAGGGCGGATTGTACAGCGAAAAAAGTATTATGTGGTTTACATAAAAGAAGGAGCCGGAATTTCGGATTTTCTGAATGTGGTTGAGGCGCATGTGGCGCTGATGGAATTTGAAAATTCCAGGATCGTCCGGGAAGTCCGCAATACGGTAAACAGGCGCGTCAATTGCGAAACTGCCAATATTACCAAGACGGTGACAGCGGCGGCGAGGCAGGTTGACGACATTCTTTTTTTGCAGCAAAAATATGGATTTGAAAAATTGCCGGTGAGCTTGCGTCAGATGGCTGAAGTACGTCTGGAGTATCCCGAAGCACCGCTTAAGGAGCTGGGGATGTATCTGGATCCTCCAGTTGGAAAATCGGGCGTAAATCATCGTTTGCGGAAATTATGTGAACTGGCGGATGCCATGAGGTCTTAAAAGGAGGAGTTTTATTATGAAACAGAAAACTGTGGAAGTAAAGCTGAAGCAGGGGCTTGAGGCTCGCCCGGCAGCAATGCTGGTGCAGGTTGCAAGCAAGCATGCCAGCAATATTTATCTGGAGTCTGAAGGCAGAAAAGTGAACGCGAAGAGCATCATGGGAATGATGAGCCTTGCGCTTGCACCCGGCGAAAAGGTAACCGTGATTGCAGACGGAACGGATGAAGACGACGCGATTTTCGGAATGGAAAATTATTTAAGCAGCGCGGCAGAATAAAGAAAACGAAAGGGTGTCCACCGGAAAGTGGCTGCCCTTTTTCTATTTTCCAGAGTAAGCTTGTTGTTATAGAAGCAAGTACACTTTACGGGAGCGCAGGGGCGAAACAAGGATAAAAAAGCAGAAAGGAGGGAAAGGATGGACGACAAAAAGCTTCTTTTTATTTATAATCCCAGGGCGGGAAAAGGACAGATCCGGAATAATCTGCTGGATATCATTGATACGTTCGTTAAGGCAGGCTATATCGTGACAGCAAGACCGACTCAGTATGCAGGGGAAGCCGTGGAGATTGCGGCAGACAGAACGGCAAAATATGACCTCGTGGTATGCAGCGGCGGAGACGGCACATTGGATGAGGTGGTGACCGGCATTATGAAGAGTGTTCGACGCCGCCCGATCGGGTATATTCCGGCAGGCAGCACAAACGATTTTGCGCAGAGCCTGAATATTCCGAAAAATATGGCTGAGGCAGCGAAAATCGCAGTCAGCGGCAGAATGTTTGCCTGCGATGTCGGTTCCTTTAACGAAAAAACCTTTGTTTATATTGCGGCCTTCGGACTTTTTACAGAGGTGTCCTATGAAACCAGTCAGGATGTCAAAAATGTGCTGGGGCATATGGCGTATTTGCTGGAGGGCATGAAAAAGCTCCGGGATATCAAATCCTATCACATGAAAATTACGACGCAGGACACTGTCATCGAGGACGATTTTCTGTATGGAATGATTACGAATTCTGTTTCGGTCGGAGGATTTAAGGGAATCACCGGAAAATATGTGGATTTAAGCGATGGAATGTTTGAGGTGACGCTCGTAAAGGTTCCGCGCAGCCTGGACGAACTCAATCAGACGCTTGCTGCCCTGGCGCAGCGCGATATCGACACGGCACAGATGTATTGCTTTAAAACCTCCTGGCTGAAGGTGGAGACAGAGGAAGAGGTCGCGTGGACGCTGGACGGCGAATTCGGAGGCAGGCACACAGAAATCGTCATCGAAAATCAGAAACAGGCGCTGCATATCATGGTGCCGGGAGAAGAAAACGAAGCACAGTGAACTGTACTGATTTAGTGGAAAAAGTGGAAAAAGAGGAAAAAAATGCGTATGCCGTATTTCTTTTTTGAAAAAGATAGGGTATAATAGCATCGGTTAGATAATAATTTTATTTCTATGGAGGTAAATAAGATGTTAGTATCTGCTACAGAAATGCTGAACAAAGCAAAAGCTGGCCATTATGCAGTTGGTCAGTTCAACATCAACAACCTGGAATGGACAAAGGCTATCCTGCAGACCGCTCAGGAGCTGAACTCCCCTGTAATCCTTGGTGTATCCGAGGGCGCAGGCAAGTATATGACCGGCTACAAGACCGTTGTAGGCATGGTTAACGGTATGCTCGAAGAATTGAACATCACCGTTCCCGTTGCTCTGCATCTGGATCACGGCTCATACGACGGCTGCTACAAGTGTCTGGAAGCTGGCTTCTCTTCCATCATGTTCGATGGCTCTCATTATCCGATCGACGAGAACGTTGAAAAGACCACTGAGCTGGTTAAGGCTGCTCATGAAAAGGGCGTTTCCATCGAAGCTGAGGTTGGTGCAATCGGCGGCGAAGAAGATGGCGTTATAGGTATGGGTGAATGCGCAGATCCCAACGAGTGCAAGAGAATCGCTGATCTGGGCGTAGACTTCCTGGCAGCTGGTATCGGCAATATCCACGGCAAATATCCTGCAAACTGGAAGGGTCTGTCCTTTGAAACTCTGGATGCTATCCAGCAGCTGACAGGTGATCTTCCTCTGGTTCTTCACGGCGGCACAGGTATCCCGGCTGACATGATCAAGAAAGCAATCGCCCTTGGCGTTGCTAAGATCAATGTTAACACCGAGTGCCAGCTTGCATTTGCTGCAGCTACCAGAAAGTACATCGAAGAAGGCAAAGACGAGCAGGGCAAGGGTTATGACCCTCGTAAGCTGCTGGCTCCTGGCTTCGAAGCGATCAAGGCTACTGTAAAAGAAAAAATGGAACTGTTCGGTTCTGTAGACAAGGCTTGAGCATCAGCCGAGTAACAGATCATTCAAACAGATCAATCAGGACGGTCGGAATCTTCCGACCGTCCGTTTTTATTTCATAGGAAAATGCGTCCTATGAAATAAAAATGCTCCGCGAGGACACA
>ENA-OPDH01001110-OPDH01001110.1-human-gut-metagenome-genome-assembly--contig:-NODE-1110-length-20128-cov-3.301749_pt1 | contig 20128 bp, 19 predicted proteins | sample MGYA00241260_ERZ501500 | MGnify/ENA primary metagenome ERZ501500 (study PRJEB25962, sample SAMEA2042519) | human gut metagenome | biome: human gut; feature: human-associated habitat; material: faeces...
CGGCTGCGTGCGCGGCTGCCGCTTCTGTCAGGCGGGGTATGTCTACCGTCCCGTGCGCAACCGCTCGGAGGAGCTGCTGCGCGGCTACGCCGTTGAAGCCGTCGAGGACTCGGGCTATCAGGATATGACGCTTTCGTCGCTCTCGACGTCCGACTATCCGCACCTTGTCGAGCTGTGCGACGACTTAGAGGACTTCTGTGCCCAGCGGCATGTGACGCTCGCGCTGCCGTCGCTGCGTGCGGATAACTTCTCCATGGCGCTGATGGAGCGGCTGCAAAAGGGCAGAAAGACCGGCCTCACGTTTGCACCCGAGGCGGGCACGCAGAGACTGCGCGACGCCATCAACAAGAATCTGACGGAGGAGGATCTGCTCGAATCCTGCCGCCGCGCGTTTGCGGGCGGATACAGCGCGGTCAAGCTCTACTTCATGCTCGGCCTTCCGACCGAGACGGACGAGGACGTGCTCGGCATTGCCGACATCGCGGCTCATGTCATGCACGCCTGGCGCGAAAGCGCACTCAACAAGACGCGCGGCGTGCGAATCACGGTGTCGACCTCGTGGTTTGTGCCAAAGCCGCACACGGCGTTCCAGTGGGAGCCGCAGATCCCCATTGAAGAGTACGAGCGCCGCGTCAAGCTCCTGCGCGAGGCGATGAACACCAAGTCCGTCACGTACAACTGGCACCCCTCGCCCACGAGCTTTATGGAGGCGGTCATCTCCTGCGGCGACCGCCGGCTCGGCAAGGTCATCGAGACCGCGTGGCGCAAGGGCGAAACGCTCAGCGCGTGGGAGGACTATTTTGATCTGAACCGCTGGATGGAGGCCTTTGAGGAGTGCGGCCTTGACCCGCACTTTTACGCCAACCGCCGCCGCAGCGAGGATGAAATTCTGCCGTGGAGCATGATCTCCTGCGGCGTTGCACCGGGGTATTTGAAGCGTGAGCACGCGCTGAGCTATGAGGGCGTGACGACGCCGGATTGCCGCACGCACTGCAACGCCTGCGGCGCAAACTGCCTGGTGGGAGGGAAATGCGATGTCTAAATTGCGGCTGGTTTTTGTCAAGGAGCATCAGGCGTCCTACATTTCGCATCTTGACGTGATGCGCACGTTCCAGCGTGTGTTCCCGCGCGCGGGCCTTTCTATCAAGCACTCCAACGGCTTCCACCCGCACCCGATTCTGTCCATCGTGCTGCCGCTGCCCGTGGGGCAGTCGAGCGACTGCGAGATCCTCGACTTTGAAAGCGTGGAAGACAGCACGGGCGCGGGCGTGGCCGAGGCGCTGAACACCGGTATGCCCGCAGGCCTTCGCGTGCTGGACTGCTATAGCGTGACGCGCCCCGTGCGAGAGATGGTCAACCTGCGCGCACAGCTCGAAATGGAATACGACAACGGCGTGCCCGAGGGTGCGTGCGAGCGCATCCGCGAGTTTTTTACGCAGGAGGAGATCCTTGTCGAAAAGCGCACGAAGCACAAGGGCATGACCGAGCTCAACATTGCGCCGCTCATCCGCTCGCTCACGCTGACGGAGGGGGAGGGCGTGATCCTCGCCGATGCGGTCGTCGCCGCGCAGGACCCGGGTCTCAACCCCGCGCTGATCGGCGCGGCGGGCGCGCGGCACCTGCCGGAGATCGCGCCGGACTTTGTTCGCGTGCGCCGAAAAGAGGTCTACGACGCGGAAATGAACGTTTTCCGCTGATTTCTGCCGTGTTTTTGCAAATAATGCTTGCATTCCCGTTGGGGATGTGATATGCTACCATAGCTTGAAAAGGGCGGTCCTCTGCCGTGCGCGGGTGAAAGAGTCCCGACAGCGCCGAAGAAAAGCGGTCAAGAACGCCTATAAATAGGAGGAAAATATCCATGGATCTCATCAAAGAGCTCGAATCCCAGCAGCTGAAAAAGGAAATGCCCGTCATCAACGTCGGCGACACCGTCCGCGTTCATGTCAAGATCAAGGAAGGCTCCCGCGAGCGTATCCAGGTCTTCGAGGGCATCGTCATCGCGAAGAAGCACGGCGGTCTTGAGGAGACCTTCACCGTTCGTCGTCTTGCCTACGGCGTCGGCGTCGAGAAGGTGTTCCCCATCCACTCCCCCCTCATCGAGAAGGTCGAGACCGTGCGCAGCGGTTATGTTCGCCGCGCCAAGCTGTATTACCTGCGCGGCCGCGTCGGTAAGGCTGCCAAGATCCGCGAGAAGCTGTAAGGCAGATTCTTTGAGAACAAAAAAGCATGGCGTTTCCGCCATGCTTTTTTTGTTGCCTTTTTCAAAAAGCGTGCTACAATAATACATTAGAAAATCAGGCGCATTTTGCCGCAGTGGGAGACTGTTAGTCCGCCGCTGCGCGGCGCTGGGTTTAGGAGACCGAAATGGACGAATTTGATCAGAAAATGGAGATCAGCGAGCAGCCGCAGGAGGAGATCGTGGAAAAGATCCCCGGACGCGACGTGTATGAGACGGTCTCGTCTCTCGTCTCGGCGCTGCTGGTCGTTGTGCTGGTGTTTACGTTTCTTGTGCGGCTGATGGGCGTTTCCGGCCCGTCAATGATCCCGACGCTGCAGGACGGCGACCGGCTTCTCGTCGTCAACTCGCTGCTCTGCGGCGACTATCAGGTCGGCGATATCGTCATCGCGCGCAAGGAGACCTTTGACTCGAAGCCCATCGTCAAGCGCGTCATCGCCACCGCGGGCCAGACCGTGGACATCGACTTTAACTTGGGTCAGGTCTATGTGGACGGCGAGCTTCTGGACGAGGACTACATCAACGACTACACCTATCGCGAAGAGGGCACCGTGTTCCCGCTTACCGTGCCGGAGGGCGAAGTCTTCCTCATGGGTGACAACCGCAACCATTCGAACGACAGCCGCGATTCCTCGCTCGGTACGGTGGACACGCGCCTTCTGATCGGCAAGGCGGTGTTCCTCGTCTTCCCGGGACGCGACTATCTGACCGAGCAGCGCGAGTTTGGCCGCATCGGCCTTTTGCAGTAAAGGGGGACGAGCAAATGCAGTTGGATTCTCTGAGCTGGTTCCCGGGTCACATGACCAAGACCCGCCGCATGATCACGGCGGAGCTCGGCAACGTGGACGCCGTGTGCGAAATTCTGGACGCGCGCATCCCGATGAGCAGCCGCAACCCCGATGTGGACGAACTGACGGCGGGCAAGCCCCGTTTGATCGTTTTGAACCGCGTCGATCAGGCTGACCCTGAGATGACGAAAAAGTGGGCGGCGTATTTCCGCTCGCTCGGCTGCGCCGTCATCGAAACGGACGCGAAGCAGGGCGGGGGCGTGAAGCAGTTTTCTTCCGCCGTGCGCACGCTGCTGCACGATAAGATCGCCTCTTACGAGGCCAAGGGCCAGATCGGCCGCGTGCTGCGCGTGATGGTACTCGGCATCCCGAACGTTGGCAAGTCGACGTTCATCAACAAGGTCTCCGGCCGCAAGAGCGCCAAGGCGGAGGACCGCCCCGGCGTCACGCGCACGAAGCAGTGGGTGCCGGTCGACAAGACGCTCGAGCTCCTTGATACGCCAGGCATCCTGTGGCCGAAATTCGAGGACAGCAGCGTCGGCGTGCGTTTAGCCTTCACCGGCGCGATCCGCGACGAGGTCGTCGACGTCGAAGAGCTCGCCATGCGCCTGATGGATTACCTCGGCAAAAATTATCCCAAGGCCATCGAGGAGCGCTACAAGCTCACCGTTTCGGAAGAGGACGACGGCTATGCACTGCTCGAAAAGGCGGGGCGCAAGCGCGGCTTTCTGATCTCCGGCGGCGAGGTCGACACCGAGCGCATGAGCCGTATCCTGCTCGACGAGTTCCGCGGCGGCAAGCTCGGCCGCTTTACGCTCGAATTCCCGCCGGAGGGCGAGCGCACATGAGCGTCAACCTACACTACGAGGACAAAGCCCGCTCCGCGGGCTTTTCATCCGTCTGCGGCGTGGACGAGGCGGGCGCGGGGCCGCTGATGGGCCCTGTATACGCCGCCGCCGTCATCCTGCCGGAGGGCTGTGAGATCGAGGGGCTGAATGACTCCAAGAAGATGACGGAGAAGAAGCGCGAGGCGCTGTTTCCCGTCATCTGTGAAAAAGCCGTCGCCTACGCCATCGCGTCCGTCGACGAGAAGGAGATCGACGCAACGGATATTCTGAGCGCACGCATGAAGGCGATGCAGCTCGCCATCGATGCGCTGCAAATCCCAGCGGACTATGCGCTCATCGACGGCAACCGCGACCACGGCGCGTCGGCAAAGATCACCACGCCGCACGAGACCATCGTCGGCGGGGACGGCGCGAGCTTATCCATCGCCGCGGCGAGCGTGCTGGCGAAAGTCAGCCGTGACCATTATGTGGTCGAAGTGCTCGACCCGATGTATCCCGAGTATCAGTTCGCCAGGCACAAGGGCTACGGCACAAAGCTCCACTACCAGATGCTCGATCAGTACGGCCCGAGCCCCGTGCACCGCATGGCGTTCCTCAAAAAGTGGGAGGCGCGGCGATGAGCACGAAGCAGGACGGCGACTGGGGCGAGGCGCTGGTCGAAAAGTATCTGAGCGAGCGCGGCTGCCGCATCGTGGAACGAGAGTGGCGCTGCCGCTTCGGCGAGATCGACCTCATCGCCGAGAAGGACGGCGTGCTGCTGTTCGTCGAGGTGAAGCTGCGCACAAATTTGCAGTACGGTGCGCCGCGCGAGTACGTCACGGTGAAAAAGCAGGAAAAGCTGCGTGCCGCGGCGCTTTTGTACTTGAGCGGGCGCGAGCTGGATGTGCCCGCCCGCTTCGACGTGGCGGAGGTCTACACCGATGTGCACCGCAGCGCGGGCAAAACGCGCATCCGCTACATCGCAAACGCATTTTGATCTGACTTTGGAAGGGAGGCACGCGATGGCACTATACGCGATCGGCGACCTGCACTTATCGCTCGGCACGAACAAGCCCATGGACGTGTTCGGCCCCAAGTGGGCAAACTATGTCGAGCGCATTCGGGAAAATTTCTCGAAGCTCAACGATGACGACGTCATCGTCATCGCGGGGGATATCTCGTGGGGGATGTCGCTCGAGCAGTCGCTGCCGGATTTTCAGTTTATTGACGCGCTGCCAGGGAGGAAGATCCTCTTAAAGGGCAACCACGACTACTGGTGGGGCACGGCGTCGAAGATGAAAAAGTTTTTTGCCGAGCACGACATCACAACGCTCGATATCCTCTACAACAACGCCTTTTTCTACGGCGACCACGCCATCTGCGGCACGCGCGGCTGGTTTTATGAAGAGGATGCCGCGGGCACGCACACGGGCAAGATGCTCGCACGCGAGGCGCTGCGGCTTGAAGCGTCGCTCAAGGCGGCGGAGGGGAAGCCCATCTACTGCTTTCTGCACTATCCGCCCATCTATCAGGGCTACAAGTGTCCCGAGATGCTCGAGCTTCTCGACAAATACGAGGTCGAGCGCTGCTATTACGGGCATCTGCACGGCTACACGCACCGCCGCGCGTTCGAGGGGATGCGCGAAAAAACCGAATATGCGCTGATCGCGGCGGATTATGTCGCCTTTCAGCCTGTAAAAATTTGCAATTAAGACATAAATTGATGCAAAAAAGGGTGGAAATTTTGAGGAAGCTATGGTATAATTCCACTTTGCAAAAGCATCATTATCTGATGTTAAACGGAGGAAAAAGAAATCATGACTGTCAAAAATGTTGAAAAGCTGGAAAAGAGCAGAGTCGCGGTGACCGTCGAGGTCGGCGCGGAGGAATTTGAAGCCGCCGTTGCCAAGGCCTACGCCAAGGCCCGCGGCAAGCTCAGCATTCCCGGCTTCCGCCCCGGCAAGGCCCCCCGCAAGATGATCGAAAAGCTCTACGGCGCGGGCGTTTTCTACAGCGATGCCGTTGACATCGCCCTGCCCGAGGCATATACGCAGGCCATTGGCCAGAGCGGCCTCGATGTTGTCGGCTATCCCGAGATCGAGATCGTGGACGACAAGATCGACGAGAACGGCTTCACCTTCAAGGCGACCGTTGCCGTGTATCCCGAGGTCAAGCTCGGCGAGTACAAGGGCCTGACGGCTGAGAAGGAAGAGATCAAGGTCAGCGCCGACGATGTCAAGGAGCGCCTCAATGAGATGGCCGAGCGCAACGCCCGCCTCGTCTCCGTCGACCGCAAGGCCAAGAAGGGCGACATCGCCGTCATCGACTTCGAGGGCTTCGACAACGGCGAAGCGTTCGAGGGCGGTAAGGGCGAGAATTACGAGCTCGAGCTCGGCTCCGGCAGCTTCGTCCCCGGCTTTGAGGATCAGGTCATCGGCATGAAGGCCGGCGAAGAGAAGGATCTCGACATCACCTTCCCCGAGGATTATCACAAGGACCTCGCCGGCAAGAAGGTCGTCTTCCACGTCAAGGCCAAGGAGATCAAGTGCAAGGAGCTTCCCAAGCTTGATGACGACTTCGCCAAGGACGTGTCCGAGTACGACACGCTCAAGGAGCTCAAGGACAGCATCAAGCGCGAGATCACCGAGCAGCGCGAGCAGTCCGCCAAGTATGCCGTCGAGAACGAGCTGATGGAGAAGGTCGCCGCGAACATCGAGTGCGACATCCCCGATGCGCTCATCGATGAGCAGTGCGCCCGCTTCCTCGAGGAGTTCAAGCAGCGCTTACAGTCTCAGGGCATCCCCTATGACCAGTACTGCAAGATGACCAACATGGATGAAGCCAAGTTCCTGGAGGAGGGCAAGGAGCCCGCGACCCGTCAGGTGCGCATGGACCTCGCCGTGAACGCCATCATCAAGGAAGAGAAGCTCGAGGCCACCGACGAGGAGGTCGAAAAGCAGTACAACGACCTTGCTGAGAAGTACAGCATGGACGTGGGCGAGCTCAAGAAGTATCTTGACGCCATGTCCGTCCGCACGCAGATCATCCGCGACAAGGCCATCAGCGTCGTCGTGGACAGCGCGAAGATCGAAAAGAAGAAGGCTCCCAAGAAGGAAGCCGAGGGCGAAGCCGCTGAAGGCGAGGAAAAGCCCGCCAAGAAGACCGCTGCCAAAAAGTCCGCCAAGAAGGAAGAAGAAAAGGCTGAATAATCGGCAAAGCGGCCATAATAGATAGAAACGACGATCAACCACAAATGCCTGCCATTTGTGGTTGATTGTGTACATACCAATTTTTTGAACAGGGTATGAACAAGGAGGTTACCAAGATGAGTTTAGTCCCTTACGTCATTGAACAGACCAACCGCGGCGAGCGCTCTTACGACATTTTCTCCCGCCTTCTGGAAGACCGCATCATTTTCCTCGGCGAAGAGGTCAACGATGCGACCGCGAGCCTGATCGTTTCGCAGCTTTTATTCCTCGAGGCCAAGGACCCCGACAAGGACATCCAGCTCTATATCAACTCCCCCGGCGGCAGTGTGACGGCCGGCATGGCGATCTACGACACGATGCAGTATATCAAGTGCGACGTGTCCACCATCTGCGTCGGCCTCGCCGCCAGCATGGGCGCGTTCCTGCTCTCGTCCGGCGCCAAGGGCAAGCGCATTGCGCTGCCGAACGCAGATATTATGATCCACCAGCCCTCTGCCGGTACGCAGGGCAAGGTCACGGATATGGAGAGCGACGTGGAGCATTTCCTGCGCATCAAGCAGCGCTTGAATAAGATCCTGGCCGAGAACACCGGCAAGACGCCCGAGCAGGTCAAGCTCGACTCCGAGCGCGACCACTGGATGACGGCGGATGAGGCGCAGGCCTACGGCCTTGTGGACAAGGTCATTTACAAGAGATAAGGACAGTTTGACTTATGAGTGAAGATAGGAAAAAAGAGCTTCGCTGCTCGTTCTGCGGCAAGAGCGAGCACGAAGTGCACCGCATGATCCAGGGGCCGGGCGTGCGCATCTGCGATGAGTGCGTCCGCCTGTGCATGGACGTGCTGGAGGACGGCTATGAGCCGCACGACGAGCTGGAAGCGCCCGACTCCATCCCCACGCCGCGCGAAATTCGCGAGGTGCTCGACCAGTATATCATCGGGCAGGAGGCGGCCAAGGTCGCGCTGTCCGTGTCCGTCTACAACCACTATAAACGCATCTTCTTCGGCGGCGACGACGAGGTGGAGCTGCAAAAGAGCAACATCCTGCTCCTCGGCCCCACTGGCAGCGGCAAGACGCTCTTTGCCCAGACGCTCGCCCGCATTCTGAAGGTGCCGTTCGCTATCGCGGACGCGACGACCCTCACCGAGGCGGGCTACGTCGGCGACGATGTGGAAAACATTCTGCTCCGCTTGCTTCAGGCGGCGGATTACGACGTGGAGCTCGCCGAGCGCGGCATCATCTATGTCGACGAGATCGACAAGATCGCCCGCAAGAGCGAGAACACCTCCATCACGCGTGACGTCTCCGGCGAGGGCGTGCAGCAGGCGCTCTTAAAGATCGTCGAGGGCACGGTCGCGAACGTCCCGCCGCAGGGCGGCCGCAAGCACCCGCATCAGGAGTTCATCCAGATCGACACGCACAACATCCTCTTCATCTGCGGCGGTGCGTTCGAGGGCATCGAGAAGATCATCGAGAGCCGTCTCGACCGCAAATCGATGGGCTTCGGCGCGGAGCTCAAGAGCAAAAACGACGTGGATGAAAGCAAGATTTTACGCGAGGTGCAGCCGCACGATATCTTGAAGTTCGGCATCATCCCCGAGCTGGTCGGCAGACTGCCGGTCATCACGGCGCTCGACGCGCTGACGCGCGACGACCTTGTCAAGATCCTGACCCAGCCGAAAAACGCGCTCGTCAAGCAGTATCAAAGGCTGTTTTCTTACGACGATGCTGAGCTCACGTTCGAGCCCAAGGCGCTCGAAGCGATTGCCGACAAGGCCATCGAGCGCAAGATCGGCGCGCGCGGCCTGCGCGCGGTAATGGAGGGTCTGCTGATGAACGTGATGTACGACATCCCGTCCGACCGCACGATCGACCGCGTGACCATCACGCCGGGCTGCGTGGAGGGGACGGAACAGCCGAAAATTTCCCACCGCACAGAGAAAGAAGGGGAGGCGCCGCAGCCGTCGCTGCCGGCAGACTCCGCTTCATAAGGAGAAACCCCATGGAACCTGTAACAAAAAATCTTCCGGTCATCGCCATGCGCGGACTCAATGTGTTCCCTCGCATGAACACGAGCTTTGACCTCGAGCGTCCGATCTCCGTGCACGCGCTTGAGCGCGCCATGGAAAACGGGGAGGAGATTTTTCTCGTCACCCAGCGTGAGATCGGCGTGGAGCAGCCGGAGGAAAAAGACCTGTACGAGATCGGCACGGTCGCGCGCGTGACGCAGATTTTGCGCGTGTCTGACCGCGTGCTGCGCGTGATGATGGAGGGCGCGTGCCGCGCCCGCCTCAAGCGGCTGTGGCGCGAGCCGTTTTTGCAGGCGCAGGTCGAGCTCATCGACGAGCCGGCCACCTCGCGCCATAGCAAGCGGACGGAGGCGATGCTGCGCCAGACCTACGCCAGCGTGACGGAATATGCCGAGCTCGCGCAGAAATTGCCGGACGATGTTTACGCCGCCATTTTGTCGACGAACGATCCTGGCTATCTCGCTGACTTTATCGCCCAGCAGCTCAACCTGCGCTATCAGGACAAACAGGATATCCTCGACGAGCTGCGCCCGCTGCCGAGATTGCAGCGCATGAACGAGATTCTGCGCCGCGAGATCGAAGTTACCGCCATGGAGCAGGACATTGAAAGCAAGGTCCGCTCCCGCGTCGGAAAAATTCAGAAGGATTTTGTCCTGCGCGAGCAGATCAAGGTCTTACAGAACGAGATCGGTGAGGGCGGGGAGGACGAAGAACTCGACGAGTACCGCGAGGAGATCAGCAAGGCTCACCTGAGCGAAGAAGTGGAGCGCAAGCTGCTGAAAGATGTGGACAAGCTCGCCAAGCAGCCGTTCGGCAGCGCCGAGGCGAGTGTGCTGCGCAACTATCTCGACACCTGCATGGAAATGCCCTGGGGCGAGGAGACGAAGGAGCGCGCCAGCGTAGACGCCGCGCGCAAGATTCTTGACCGCGACCACTACGGCTTGCAGAAGGTCAAGGAGCGCATTTTAGAGTTCATCGCCGTGCGCCAGCTCAACCCCGAGGCGAAGGGGCAGATTTTATGTCTCGTCGGCCCTCCGGGCGTCGGCAAGACGTCGATCGCGCTGTCGGTCGCCAAGGCGATGAACCGCAAGGTCGCGCGGCTGTCGCTCGGCGGCGTGCGCGACGAGGCGGACATCCGCGGCCATCGCAAGACCTACATCGGCGCGATGCCCGGCCGCATCATCGAGGCTATCTCCCGCAGCGGTTCGATGAATCCGCTGCTCGTGCTCGACGAGGTCGACAAGATGGGAAGCGACGGGCGCGGCGACCCCGCGAGCGCACTTCTCGAAGTGCTCGACAGCGAGCAGAACTACGCCTTCCGCGACCACTATCTTGAAATTCCCGTCGATCTGAGCCGCGTGATGTTCATCATGACGGCCAACACGCTCGACACCATTCCGCGCCCGCTGCTCGACCGCATGGAGATCATTGAAATCCCCAGCTACACGGACGAGGAGAAGGTGCAGATCGCGCAGCGGCACCTGCTGCCCAAGGAGCGTCAGGCCCACGGGCTGACGGCCTCGAGCCTGCGCGTGGACGAGAGCGCCATCCGCGCGGCCATCGCGCTCTACACGCGCGAGAGCGGCGTGCGCTCGCTTGAGCGTCAGCTCGGCAAGATCTGCCGCAAGGCGGCAATGCAGCTTGCCACAAGCGATGTAAAGCGAGTCACCGTGACAGAGAAGAACATCAAGGACTTCCTCGGTGCGCCGCGTGCTGCACAGGAGAAGATTCCCGAAAAGGACCTTGTCGGCGTGGTGAACGGCCTTGCGTGGACCGAGGTGGGCGGCGAAATTCTGCCCGTCGAGGTCGGCGTGATGGATGGCAGCGGCAAGGTCGAGCTCACGGGCAACCTGGGCGACGTGATGCAGGAGAGCTGCCGCGCGGCACTCTCGTGCCTGCGCCAGCGGGCGCAGGAGCTCGGCATCGCGCCGGACTTCTACAAGACGAAGGACATCCATATCCACTTCCCTGAGGGGGCCATCCCCAAGGACGGACCCAGCGCCGGTATCGCCATCGCGACAGCGGTGCTCTCCGCGCTGACGGGGCAGGCGGTACACCGCGATGTCGCCATGACGGGCGAGATCACGCTGCGCGGCCGTGTGCTCGCCATCGGGGGCTTGCGCGAAAAGACAATGGGCGCGCTGCGCGCGGGCGTACATACGGTCATTCTCCCGAAGGAGAATGAAAAGGACCTCGACGAGATCGACCCGCTGGTGCGCGAAAAGCTGCGCTTTGTACCGGTCGAGACGGTGGACGCCGTCTTTGCCGAAGCGCTGGTGCTGCCCGAAAAATGCACCGCTGCCGCGCACGAGAGCTATCTTCCTCCCGTGCAGGAGAGCGCGCACAGCACGCTGCGTGCGGGCGAAATGAGCTGAAAGGAAACGAAAACCATGGCGATCAACTTCAACAGGGTCGAATTCATCCTCTCGGCGGCGTCGGAAAAGCAGTTCGTGCGCGACGGGATGCCGCAGCTCGCGTTTGCGGGGCGGTCGAACGTCGGCAAATCGTCCGTCATCAACCGGCTCGTCAACCGCAAGAACTTTGCCCGCGTGGGTGCGTCCCCTGGCAAGACCTCGCAGATCAACTACTTTAAGATCGACGGCAAGCTCTACCTCGTCGACCTGCCGGGCTACGGCTACGCCAAGGTCTCCAAGACCGAGCGCGACCGCTGGGGCAAGCTGATGGAAAACTATTTCCAGTCTGCGGGGCTCATTCACCTCGGCGTGCAGATCGTCGACGCGCGGCACAAGCCGACGGCGGACGACGTGACGATGCACGACTACTTCGTGCAGACGGGCTGTCCCGTCGTGATCGTGGCAAACAAGCTCGACAAGCTCAAAGCGCGCGAGATCGAGCCGAATCTTGCCCAAATTCGCGAGACGCTGAGTTTGCGCGACGATGAGCTCGTCATTCCGTTCTCTGCCGAAAAGGGCACGGGCAAGGAGCAGCTGATTGCGGCGATCCTCGACCATTTGAACGACTGAAAAGAAATAATGCTTCAAAGAAAAGCCTCTGTATGGGTTGACCATACAGAGGCTTTTTATCATATTTCCAGGGAAATTATTTTCGCAGCGTCAAAAGCGCGGTGCAGTGGGAGAAGGATTCAAACGTCAGCGTGGGGAAGTGAGGGCGGAGTTCGCCGTAGACGAAGTAAATTTCATCTGAGTCCCAATCCTCGCCTGCCGCAGTTCGACACGCTTCGAGCTCTTCGCGCGTGCGGAAGGCGACGTCGCCGATGAAAAGACAGCCGTCCTGCTTCAAAAGCGGCAGGAGTGTGCGCAGAAAGCCGATTTTCTGCGTGTCCGTCAGGTGGTGGAGCGAGTAGGTCGCGACGATGGCGTCGTACTGCTGTGTGCAAAGCTCGGGCACAAGGCCTTTGGAAAAATCGCCCTGATAGAGCCGCGCGTCCGGCATTTTTGCCTGCGCCAACTCGATCATGCGCGCGGAAAAGTCCTGTCCATAGATTTGGCAGCCCTGCTCGTAGAGCCGCGAGGTCAGTATGCCCGTGCCGAAGCCGATATCCAGCACATCACGCCCGCTCTGCGCGAGCACGCGCTGATAGAGCGCGTTCATCATGGCACGGTAACCCGCAAAGGGGTAGCGGTCGTTCTCATCGGAGAGGCCGACGCTCTTGTCATAGCCGTCGGCCCAGAGGTCGAAGCCGGTATTGTTCAGCATGTCAGTCCTCCTTTTCGTTCAGCGGGGGAAGTCCCAGCTCATAGAACGCCACGGCGCTCGCTGCGGCGACATTGAGCGAGTCGACGCCGTGGTACATCGGGATCCTGACCGTGTAGTCGCAGCTCGCGATGGTCGAGGACGCGAGCCCGTCACCCTCCGTGCCCATGACGATGGCAAGCTTTTCTTCGGCGGCAAGGCGCGGATCGTCAAGCCGTACGGAGTCGTTGCGCAGTGCCATCGCGACGGTGCGGAAGCCGAGATCGCGCAGCAGCTGCGTCCAGTCGCCGCTTTCGGGCAGGTAGGTCCACGGGATGAGGAACACATTTCCCATGCTGACGCGCGAGGCGCGGCGATAGAGCGGATCGCTGCCCGCGGTCGTGAGCAGCACCGCGTCCATGCCGAGCGCGGCGGCGGAGCGGAAGATCGCGCCGATGTTCGTCGGATTCATCACGTTTTCGAGCACGACGAGGCGCCGCGCATCGCGGCAGACGTCCTCGACGCTTTGGAGCTTCGGCCGCCGCATGGCGCAGAGCATGCCGCGCGTCAGGTGAAAGCCGGTGAGCTGTGTCAGCACGGATTCATCAGCGGTGTAAACCGGAATATCTTGACAGCAGCGGACGAGAATTTCGCGCCCCTTGCCCTGAGTATGCTGCCGCTCCATCAGAAACGACACCGGCTCACAGCCCGCATCAAGCGCACGGCCGATGACGAGCGGACTTTCCGCGACAAAGAGTGCGTTGTCGGGGTCCGCGCGATTGAGCAGTTGGTTTTCGGTCAGGCGCGCGTAGACGTCGAGCGCGGGATCGGAAAAATCGTGGATTTCGATGATGTTTGCCATAGGTTTTCCTTTTTAAGATTCTAAGATGTTCAGCAGTGCGGCGACGTCCGGCAGAACGAACGTCGGCTGCGGGTCAGCGGTGGGGAGGTCTTCTTCCTTCGTCTCGCCAGAGAGGACGAGCAGCGTGTCGATGCCCGCGTTCGCGCCGCTGGCGATATCCGTGTAGATGCGGTCGCCCACGAGCAGTGTTTCCCGCGCGGAAACGCCCGCCTCAAGCATTGCGAGCTGCGGCATCAGCGGTTCGGGCTTGCCGATGACGATGGGGCGGCGGGAGGTCGCGCGCCAGAGCATTTCGCACACGCTCCCGCAGTCGGGCACGAAGCCGTAGGCCGTGGGGCAGACCCAGTCGGGATTGGTCGCAAGGTAGGGGATGCCTTGTCCGAGCAGGATGCAGGCGTCCTCCAGCTTTTGAAATGTCAGCTCGGTGTCGAAGCCCATCAGGAGCGCGTTCGCGTCCTCACGCCGTTCTGCGACGGTAAAGCCAGCCGCGCGGAGCTGCGATTTCATCGACTCCGTACCGCAGACGTAATAGCGTCGGTCTTCTCCGCCGTGCTCGCGGAGATAGTGAATCAGCACGTCGACCGAGGTGAGAAAATCGGCCGCCTCCGTCGCGACGCCGAGGCGCGTGAGCTTTTTGACGTAGGCCGCTACGCTGCGCGAGGAGTTGTTCGTCAGAAAGCGGTACTGCCCGTCGCGTGCGCGGATGGCAGAGAGCAGCTCGCGGACGCCTTCAAAGAGCCGGTCGCCCAAGTACAGCGTGCCGTCGAGGTCGAAAAGAAAGAGCTTTTTGCGCTGAAGCAGATTATGGTCAACCATCAGTCACGCCTTCTTTTTGCTGTCGATCGCAATGAAGAAGAATGAGCTCACCGCCAGAAGATAGGGGTAGAAGAGGTTTGGGATGATGTCGAACGCGGAGATGGCGTAGCCCAGCTCGTGCGCCGCGGAGATCGCGACGAGCATCTGTGCGCCGTAGGGGATGATGCCCTGGAAGATGCAGGAGAACGTGTCGAGGATCGACGCGGCCTTGCGCGGTGTGATGCCGTACTCCTCGCTCATCTCCTTGGCGATGGGGTTCGCCATAACGATGGCGACGGTGTTGTTCGCGGTGGCAATGTCCATCGCGCCGACGAGAAGGCCCATGCCGATCTGGCCGCCGCGCTTGCCGCGAAAGGCCTTTTTGATCCAGCCGAGCAGCGCTTCAAAGCCGCCGTACTCACGGATCAGCGCACAGATGGCGGAAACTAAGATCGCGACCATCGAGGTTTCAAACATCCCGGCCGCGCCGCTGCCCATGTTTTCGAGCAGCGCCTTGACCGCGAGGATGCCGGTCTGCCCCGTTGCGCCGGTCGCAAGCGCGATGACCGCGCCGGATACGATACCGATGAGCAGCACGACAAAGACGTTGATACCGATGATGCCGCCGATGAGCACGAGCACGTAGGGGATGATCTGGATGAGGTTATAGGGTGGAATCTCCGCGGGCGTCACGTCGGTGCGGAGCGTCAACACGAGGATGAGCGCGAGCGACGCGAGCGCGGCGGGGAAGGCGATGTGGAAATTTTCGCGGAATTTGTCCTTCATCGCGCAGCCCTGCCCGTTGCAGGCGGCGATGGTTGTGTCGGAAATGAAGCTCAGATTGTCACCGAACATTGCCCCGCCCATGACGGACGCGACACACAGCGGCAGGGAATAGCCGCTGGCCGCGGCGATGGGGATGGCAATGGGCGTGATGAGCGTGATGGTGCCGACGCTCGTGCCCATCGCGGTGGAGACAAAGCAGCTTACGACGAACAGCACCGCCACGGCGAATTTCGACGGGATGATCGAGAGCATGAAGTACGCAACGCTCTCCGCACTCGAGCGGCCCACGACGCCGACGAACATACCCGCGGCTAAGAAGATGAGCAGCATCGTGATGATGTTCTTATCGCCCACGCCACGGCCCATCAGCGTGAGCTTTTCGTCGAACGACAGCGCGCGGTTCTGGCAGCAGGCTGCGAGCAGCGCGATGAGGAAGATGACGACGATGGGGATGGAATAAAATCCCATCGGGATCTTGAGCACGTACTCAAAGATCAGACCGAGGCCCAGATATAAGACAAGGAACACTAAGATCGGCAGCAGCGCCGCGGGATTGGCTTTTTTTGACATGGGATGACACTCTCTTTCTCCAAACATAAAAAAAGCTCCTGCGCGGAGCTTTTTGTGCGATATGAATTATTATAAGGAGCGTGGAGGACCTTGTCAAGTGAGATTTGCCCAAAATTGAGCGCAAAAGGGCTTGACAGAAGGACTCTAATCTGTTAGTGTACAAATATATTCTAACAGATTAGAGAGGGAACAAGATGGAAACGCCGAAAATTTTTGAGAGCGAATACCGCTTCTGTCAAATCCTGTGGGCACACGAGCCGGTCAAGAGCCGTGAATTGGTCGCGCTCTGCGCCGAGCACCTGGGCTGGAAACCGACGACGACCTACACGGTCATCAAACGGCTCTCTGAGCGCGGGGTGCTGAAAAACGAGAATACTGTCGTCACGTCGCTCATCTCACAAGACGAGGCGCAGACCGCCGAGATCGACGAGCTGCTCGACAAGCGCTTCGACGGCTCGCTGCCCGCGTTCGTCGCCGCGTTTACAAAGTCGAGCCACGTGAGCGACAAAGAGCTTGACGAGGTGCAGAAAATGATCGACCTTTATCGAAAGGAGAATCATCATGGATGACGTCTTTTTGAAGCTCGTGAACCTCAGCATCAGCGCAAGCTGGCTCATTCTGGCGGTGCTCGTGCTGCGGGTTGTCCTCAAAAAAGCGCCGAAGTGGGTCATGCCGCTTCTCTGGGGTGTGGTCGCACTGCGGCTTGTCTGCCTGTTTTCGATTGAAAGCGCGCTCTCGCTCATCCCGAGCGCCGAGACCATCCCAAGCGAGATCGTGACCGAAACGCGCGAGCCGGTGCTCTACGAGCAGGCGACGCTTGACATCGTCACGAATCCGACGCTGCCTTCGGCGGCGGAGGGCCCCGTCGGCGTGAGCCGCCAGCAGGCGCAGGTCGATTTCAACATCTACAGCGTCCTCTGGCTCGCCGGCATGGCGGCGCTGCTCGTCCACGCGCTCGTGAGTGCGGGAAAGCTGAAAAGAAAGCTCGCAACGGCGATTTTGCTGCGAGATAACATCTACGAGAGCGAATTTGTCGATTCGCCGTTCGTCTTCGGCGTGGTGAAGCCGAACATTTATCTTCCCATGCACATGGACGAGGGGACGGCGGCGTATGTCATCGCGCACGAGTGCGCGCACCTTGCCCGCCGCGACCACTGGTGGAAGGTGCTCGGCTACCTCGTGCTCGCGCTGCACTGGTTCAACCCGCTGGTGTGGGTCGCCTACATCCTCTTCTGCCGCGACATCGAGCTCGCGTGCGATGAAAAAGTCGTCAGGGGGCTGGACGGTGCGGCACGCGCAGACTATTCACAGGCGCTGTTGTCCTGCGCCGCGCCGAAAAGAGCCGTCGCGGCCTGCCCGCTGGCGTTCGGCGAGGGGAACATCAAAATGCGCGTGAAAAGCGCACTGCACTACAAAAAGCCCGCGTTTTGGGTCGCCGCCGCGGCGGTGCTCGCGGTCGTGATCGTGGCCGTGTGCTTTTTGACGAATCCGAGGTCGGAGCGCGGCAGCCTTGTCTGGGCGCAGAAGCTGAATGCGGCGGACGTTGCGTCAATCGAGCTCTACGTTCCGGCGGAAGGGGAGGCGCGGCAGTATAAAAAACTCGATACGGAAGAAATGGCACAGGCAGTCGAACTGATCAACAGCAGCCGCGGCACATATATCGAAAAACCGGAGACGGTTTACGCCGGCTTGCCGGTGTGGTTCCTTCTCACGATGGACGACGGCACGGTGCATGCTGTCGGCAGCGTAGTGGGCCATTATCTGATCATCGACGGCGATACTTTTGATGCGGACGTCGAGAATCAGGCGGAATGGGAAAACTATGTGCTAAAGGGCGATTCGGCAAGTCCGATCGACATGGCAGACCGGCTGTCGTATGCACTCTATGGGATGACAACGGGGGTGTATACGCTCGGCGAGGCCGTTTTCGAGGATTCCGTCTGGGAAACCAGCTATGAGGAGACCTTTGCCAATACGAAGTCCACGCCCGAGCTGTGGCTTTCCTCCGCACTTGGCACGGACATGACCGGTATTCTGTACGGTACAGTGACGGCGGCGAGAGGATACAGCTACCGCTTTTCGGAGTGGGAGGAGATCGACCTGACCGTGAGCAACTTCGACTGGCTGTTCCGCAGCGCGAGCGGCGAAGACTGGAATGGCACGAGCGCTGCGAAGCTGCGCCGCGAAAATGCTCACGCTTGGCGCGGTACGAAAACGGCCGATGACGACAATGCAACAGCCACGATACCGGAGATCGCGCGTCAGGATGAGCTTGCAGCGATGGACCAGTGGCTGCTATTACAGCAGAAGGACGGCAGCCTTTACTTCGTGATGGGCTATCGCAGCGGGGGACTTCCCTACAGCGGGGCGCATCCCTACCGCTGGATCGTCCGCCTGAACGGCGGCGCGACCGAGCTGACCCGCGCTGACCTGAATGGCGACGGGATCGAGGAAGTGATCTCCTATACCGGCACTTCCACGCAGGAGCCGTACCGGCTGCGGGTGAGCAATCAGAGCGGCGAAGAGCTCTGGAGCGCGGAGCTGGGGCTGGCGCACGCGGGCTGGAGCAGCTATTTCCTCTATCGCGACAGCGTCAAGACGGCGCTGCTGCGCTACGAGCCGACAATCTATCAGGGTGAGGCATCGTATTCCTATGAGCTCTTTATGCTCAGTGAAAACGGGACGACCACGCTGGCGGAGAATTCGGTGAGCTTCAGCGTAAATTCCGATTCCGCCGATTCATGGCCCGCCGAGGCGCGGAAATTCGCGGACGAGGTCAACAGGCTTTTAGACAAGAGCGAGCTGCTGTTCTCCACGCTGAACGCCGAGCTGCATTCCTACGGCGACGGCACGGTCATCCGCTGCACAGAGCCGTCGGAGAGCGACGGAAGCAGGGCGCTGGCGTCCGCCGACCTCGACAACGACGGCAGGGCAGAGCAGATCATCTGCGAGAAAGCGTTCGGCGGCTATGAGCTGTGCGTCGTCGACGACAACGGCGAGGAGCTGATGCGCGACCGCATGTGGGAGGGCGACGTCTACTTCCTCTGCCGCGAAAACGGACGCGACATGCTGCTGCAATACAGCTTGTTCGAGGGCAAAAATCAAGACGCGATCAGCTATTGTGACTACTACTACGGCCTTCACACCTTTGACGGCGGCAAACTGAACATCGTGGAAAACAACAACACGAGCATTTATCTGAACTAGGACGGAACGCAGAACGGCGATTGGGGCGAATCGCAGCAGGCATTCGCAGCGCGCGTCAATGAGCTGATCGACCAGAGCGAATTTCTCATTGCCCAACAGGACGGCGAGCTCATTTTGACGAGCGAGGTGCAGCGCTGGTACTGCGTATCGCCGAAAACGATCAGAGTGGCAATGGATGACACAACGATCTATATCGACAGAAAAAGCTGGGACTTTGCCGAACAGTACCCGTCGCTCAAAGGGTTTGAGGACATTGGGACCGCAGGCAACTACTTTGTGGCGTTCGGTAGCCTGGGGGAGAAAAACGACCTCTACGTGGTTTTCAATTTCGTGGCCGGCACGCTGCTCAAGACATTCCCCGGCAACAACCTCATCTGGCAAGGAGATGACCTTTCCACCGCGGTCTACTCCTACTGGTCGGACGTCTACGCGCTCAACGGAACGAAGCTCGCCGCGCTCGAACTCGCGAGCGGCGAGGAGATCAGCGGCCTCGCCTTTGCGCCCGACGGCGTGTCGATCATTGCGACGGTCTCCGGCAAGAGCGGCGAGCGTAAGGTGACGGTCACGCGCGAGGGCAGCGCGTAGCAGACCTCGCTCACCGACTGGACGGAGGGCGACGGCGCGGAGCGCACGTACTTCGCCCCTGCCGGGATCGAGGAGAACGAGACGTTTCTGGCGACGGTCGGCGTGAGCTACCGGCTGGAACAGCAGTCGGACGGCACATCCCGCATCGCGGAGATCACAGGCGCGCAGGGGCTCACGCTGCCGCGCTATCGCCGCGGCTGGGTCAGCGTGGATGAAAAGGCAGATGTCCTGGACGCCGTGATCGCGGACGACGGCAAGAGCGCCGACGTGACGGTGCAGTATTACGCGAGCCTTGGGTCGGGGTATCAGACGTACACGGCGGGGGTTCATATTGTTGCACCGTAGGGTGCGAAGGGATTCCCTGCGGCCGCGCAGGGAGTGCGAATAAAGGGGGCCATTCTCTCACGTGAGAGAATGGCCCCCTTGAACCCCCAAGAGAACGCGAGGGGAGTCCCCCTCGACCCCCGACATTGGCAGTCTCGATCTTGAAGAACTGCTCAGCCTGCGGAATCGGGTGCAGTGTACATGGCTTCGCCATGAATCTTCTGCGAGTCGTGGCAACTCGCAACCGCGCCTTACT
>ENA-OPDH01001111-OPDH01001111.1-human-gut-metagenome-genome-assembly--contig:-NODE-1111-length-20122-cov-3.490856_pt1 | contig 20122 bp, 20 predicted proteins | sample MGYA00241260_ERZ501500 | MGnify/ENA primary metagenome ERZ501500 (study PRJEB25962, sample SAMEA2042519) | human gut metagenome | biome: human gut; feature: human-associated habitat; material: faeces...
TATGAGCAAGTAGCAAAGCGGATTGCGAATATCCGCTTGACTTTGGTCAAAAGGATAATCTCCATTTCAAAAATACAAAGGAGGTTATTTTTTAATGGTTGACAAAGTGAAAATTGAGCAGGCAGTCCGTCTGCTTCTGGAAGGTATCGGTGAAGATATCACACGGGAAGGTCTGATTGATACTCCTGACAGGATTGCCCGCATGTGTGAAGAAATTTACGGAGGTCTTGGTCATGAAGCGGATCAGCATCTGTTAAAGCAGTTTCCTGTAGAAAATAATGAAATCGTGCTGGAAAAAGACATCACCTTTTACTCCATGTGTGAGCATCATCTGATGCCTTTTTATGGAAAAGCTCATCTTGCATACATCCCCAACGGCAAAGTTACCGGTTTAAGCAAACTGGCACGTACAGTAGAGGTTTATTCCAGAAGACCACAGATCCAGGAACGGCTTACTGTTCAGATTGCAGATGCTTTGGAGCGTACTCTGGATCCAAAAGGAATTATGGTAATGCTGGAAGCGGAACATACCTGTATGACCATGCGCGGAATAAAAAAACCAGGAAGCAAAACAATCACTACTGTAACCCGTGGTGCGTTTACAGAAGATAAGGAACTGCAGAAAATGTTCCTTTCTATGGTAAAAGGATGAATAACAATTTTTCAGATATGGATCGTGTCAATCAGATCTGGAGGCACCCGGTTTATCAGGAACATTATAAAAAAATACAGGAACTTGAAAGTGAACGGATCTTCTGCCGTCATACCCCTGAACATTTTCTGGATGTTGCACGGTTGATGTACATTTATGCACTGGAGGAACATCTGGAGTTGCCCAAAGAGCTTATCTATGCAGCAGCACTTCTTCATGATATAGGACGTGCACAGCAATATCAGTACAACATTCCCCATGATATTGCAGGAGTAGAAATCGCACGGGAAATTCTGACAGATCTGCACTTTACAGAACAGGAAAAAGAACTGATTCTGTCTTCCATTGGACATCACCGAAAAGGAGATTCCTGCAGTACGCTGGCAGCACTTCTTTATAAAGCGGATAAGCAGTCCAGAAATTGTTTTTTATGTTCCGCTGCTTCCGAATGCTATTGGTCTGATGATAAAAAAAATATGAAAATTGAATACTGATCTTCTTCATAAGCACAAAAGAAAGGATGGGTTCTGCTCATGAAAATTGGAAACCGTTTTTTTGATACTAAGAATCATACTTACATAATGGGAATTTTGAATGTTACCCCTGATTCCTTTTCTGACGGCGGCAAATGGAATCATATGGATGAAGCTTTGAAACATACAGAGGCAATGATTGCTGATGGTGCAGATATTATTGATATCGGAGGCGAATCTACACGTCCCGGTCATACTCCTGTCAGTGCTGACGAGGAAGCACTGAGAGTTCTTCCTGTTATTGAAGCGGTCAAAAAACATTTTGACATTCCTGTTTCTGTAGATACTTTTAAGAGCAGTGTTGCTGAAAGCTCTATCCAGGCAGGAGCTGACCTGGTTAACGATATCTGGGGATTAAAATATGATCCGAAAATGGCAGCTGTGATCGCAAAATATGATGTGGCCTGTTGCCTGATGCACAACAAATCTAATACAGAATATCAAAACTTTCTCATTGATATGCTCGCCGAAACACAGGAATGTGTCAATCTTGCAAGACAGGCTGGCATTAAAGATGAAAAAATCATGCTTGATCCGGGAATTGGTTTTGGAAAAACATTTGAAATGAATCTGGAAGCAATGAATCACCTGGAGCTTTTTCAGAATCTGGGATTTCCGGTTCTCCTTGGTACATCACGCAAATCCATGATTGGACTGGCGCTGGAGCTTCCGGTAGATCAGCGCGTGGAGGGGACTTTGGCTACCAGTGTAATTGGCGTAATGAAGGGATGCTCTTTTGTCCGTGTCCACGATGTTAAAGAAAACAAGCGTGTGATCCAGATGACAGAAGCAATCCTGGGACGCAGATAAATTACTGGCACAAAACAGATGGTAAATATAAATAACATACAGAAAGGATTTACTGTTATGGATGAGACCAGATTAGATAAAATAGAAATTAAAGAGTTGGAAGTTTTTGCAAACCATGGTGTATATCCCGAGGAAAATGTTCTGGGACAGAAATTTGTTATTTCTGCCACGCTTTTTACCAGAACACGTCTGGCGGGATTAACCGATGAGTTGTCTGCTTCCATAAACTATGGCGAAGTCAGCCATATGATCACTGATTTCACCAGAAAACATACTTATAAACTTCTGGAATCTCTTGCAGAGAATCTTGCAGAAATGCTTCTTTGCTCTCTTTCCGGACTTGAAAAAATTACTCTGAAGATTGAAAAGCCCTGGGCACCGGTTGGTCTTCCTTTGAAAACCGTATCTGTGGAAATTACACGGAAATGGCATACTGCTTACATTGCTTTTGGCTCTAATATGGGTGATAAAAAGATGTATATAGACAATGGGATCCGTGGTCTGGCAGAGACAAAAGGATGCCGTATAGAGGCAATTTCCGATTATCTTATTACAGAACCTTACGGAGTTACTGATCAGGATGAATTTTTAAATGGAGTTCTGAAAATGCGGACACTTCTTACTCCTGGAGAATTGCTTGTGAGACTGCATCAGTTAGAACAGGCGGCAAACAGGGAACGTATCATCCACTGGGGACCAAGGACACTGGATCTGGATATCCTGTTTTATGATCAGGAAATTATTGATATGCCAGATCTTCATATTCCTCATATTGATCTGCACAACCGCGATTTCGTTCTTGTACCAATGAATCAGATTGCTCCGTATCTGCGACATCCTGTGTTAAATCAGACCATTTCGCAGCTTCTGGACAGCCTTCTGAACAAATCTGAAAATACTGCAAAATAAAGTGAACAGTAACCAGTAACGATATTTTGTTGAATGTTCCATTGATATTTACTTTGCCATTTTTTACAAACAGTGCTATGATATATTCAATGGAAATTCTATAAAAGAGAAAACATCTACAGGAGGGCAAAAAATTATGAAAATCAGACGCGAAGAACACATGGCAGGTGGAAATGGTCACGTAATCATCAAAGAAATCCTTGATGCAGAACAGTTGAATGGTAAATGTGGACTGTATGCACAGGTAACCCTGGAGCCGGGATGTTCACTGGGATATCATGAACATCATGGAGAAAGTGAAACCTACTATATTTTACAGGGACAGGGCGAATACAATGACAACGGTACCTATCGTCCGGTAAAAGCAGGAGATATTACATTCACACCGGACAATCATGGACATGCACTTGCAAATACAGGAAATACAGATCTGGTTTTTATGGCTCTGATCATTAAAGACTGATATAAAAAACAGCAGCACATATTTCTTATGGAAATAATGACTGCTGTTTTTATTACCAGGACAGACTGATTATAATAAAAAATAGTATAAACCAGGTATCATTTCATAATCATTCAAATGGAGAATCAAACTATGTACAGAAAAACAGCAAAGAAGTTACTGAAATTCATAGAGAAAAGCCCTACTGCATTTCAGGCAGTGACGGAGATGACCAAAAGGCTTGACAAAGAAGGCTTTGAAGAATTGAAAGAGGAGGATCACTGGAAGCTTAAAAAAGGCGGAAATTATTATGTGACCAGAAATCATTCTGCGATCATAGCTTTTTCCATTCCGCAGAAGCCTGTGTGGAAGTTTCATATTATGGCAAGCCACAGTGATTCCCCTTCCCTTAAGATTAAGGAGAATCCTGAGATAGAGGTGGAGAATGCTTATATCAAACTGAATGTGGAGCGTTACGGTGGAATGATTCTGTCTCCATGGTTTGACAGACCTCTGTCAGTGGCAGGAAGGCTGATCGTCCGTCAGGATGGAAAAATCAGAGAGAAGATGGTGGCTGTGGACAGAGATCTGCTGGTTATTCCTAATCTTGCCATTCATATGAACAGGGAAGTAAATGACGGATATAAATATAATGTGCAGAAGGATATGCTGCCTCTTTTCAGCGATAAGGAAGGAAAGGGCAGATTTATGGAAACTGTGGCTGAGGCCGCAGAAGTAAAGACAGAAGATATTCTGGGACATGATCTGTTTCTTTATGACAGAACTCCGGGTACTCTGTGGGGAGTAAATGAGGAATTTGTTTCTGCACCCAGACTGGATGATCTGCAGTGTGCATTCTCTTCTATGGAGGGATTCCTGCAGGGAAATCGTGAAGAAAGCATTTCTGTACATTGTGTGCTGGATAATGAAGAAGTGGGAAGCAGTACAAGACAGGGCGCTGCTTCTGCTTTCCTGAAGGATACTCTGATGCGGATCAATATGGGACTGGGACGTACCCAGGAGGAATATTATATGGCACTTGCAGACAGTTTTATGATTTCTGCAGATAATGCTCATGCTCTCCATCCAAACTATACGGATAAGACAGATCCGGTAAACCGTCCGGTGCTGAACGGGGGAATCGTGATCAAGTACAATGCAAACCAGAAATATTGTACAGACGGAGTGTCCGCTGCAATTTTCAAGGATATCTGTGACAGGGCAAAGGTGCCGTACCAGACCTTTGTAAACCGTTCAGATATGGCAGGCGGATCCACGCTGGGAAATATTTCCAATACCCAGGTTCCTGTGAAAACAGTGGATATCGGTCTGGCACAGCTTGCCATGCATTCTGTATATGAAACAACAGGTGCGAAAGATACAGAGAGCCTGGTTAAGGCAGCGACAGTGTTTTTTGCATAGTTTGCAGGTACACTGGCAGATAAACGTAAATATAAAAATCAGGAGATAAGAAAGTGAACAGAAAAGCAGTGTTTTTTGATGCAGACGGAACACTCTGCGATATGGAAAAGGGTGTACCCCAGAGCACAAAGGAGGCATTGAAGAAATTAAGAGAAAACGGTCATGACGCATGGCTTTGCACAGGCAGGAGCAGGGCCTTTGTTTCCCGGTATCTGGAAGAGCTTCCGTTTACCGGTATGATCAGTGCCTGCGGGGCTACCATTGAAAAGGATGGAGAACGTCTTTTTAATAAAGAGATGCCCCCGGAAGTTGCAAAAAAATCAGTGGAAATCCTGCGCAGATATGGTCTGGTCCCGGTTATGGAAGGTGCAGATTTCATGTATTATGATAAGGATGAATATAATACAGATGTGAACTGGTATACGGATCTGATCACAGAATCTTTAGGATCTAAATGGCGTCCCATCAGGGGAAATGAAGATTGTATGCGCATTAATAAGATCAGTGCCAAAATGATAAAAGGCTGTGATGCAGAAGCTGCCTGTAGGGAACTGAGTGAGTATTATGACATTATCCGTCATGAGAGTGGTTCAGGGATTGCGGGAACCACCATTGAACTTGTCCCAAAGGGCTTTAACAAGGCAGTGGGGATCTCGGCAGTGTGCAGACTCTTTGATATTCCATGGGAGGATACGATCGTGTTTGGAGACAGCAATAATGATCTCGCCATGTTTGAATATGCGGCCGTGAAGGTTGCCATGGGAAATGGTTCAGAGAAAATAAAAGCTCTGGCTGATCATATTACACAGGATATGTTCCATTATGGAATCAGAAACGGACTGGAATATCTGAAGCTAATATAAACATAAAAAGCCTGGGCTCAGATCAGTCCCAGGCTTTTGCATATATAAAGCCAGATTGTCATGGTAAAGGAGCTTAACAGAGTGGTAGTCATAACTACACCGGAAGTAAAATCGCCGTCATAATCCATGTTTTTGGCCATGATATAACAGCTTACAGTAGTGGCAGAACCAAGCATGATAATGATCGCAACCAGCATATCATGGGAAAATCCCAGAAGCACAGCCAGTGGAAGAAATACAGCTTCATATCCCACAAGCTTCAGAAAGCTACATGCGATCAGTGGTTTCGGCCTTGCGAATGCCTTGCCGAATTTCAGTGCGCCACCCATGGCCATCAGCCCAAGAGGAGTCGCTGTTTTTCCGAGATTATCTACGGCAGTATTCAGAATTGTTGGCATTGGCAGATGAAGCAGCGACCATACCATACCTGTCAGGATACCAAGGATAATAGGGTTCGTGGCGATTCCTTTCAGGGTTCGGATAAGTTTTGCGGTATCAAGTTTACCGCCGCCGGGAGCGAACAGTGACAGTGTTATAACTGCCATCACATTATAAAGCGGCACACTTCCGATGATCATAAGTGGTGCCATTCCTGCGTTTCCGTAAAGATTCTGGATAATTGCAATTCCAAGGATCGCAGCGCTGCTCCGGTAAGAAGCCTGGATAAATTCGCCCTGGATATTTCGCGGTTTCAGCAGATAGGAAAGTCCTGTGGAAATTCCGATACTGATCAGTGTGACAAAGAAGCAGAACAATACAAATTTCGTATTCCATACACTGTAGAAATCTGACTTTGCAATATCCAGAAACAAAAGCGCAGGCAGAGCTGCATTAAATACGAACTTATTCAGACGGCTGACAAAGGTGTCATCAAAGAGTCCGATCTTCCGAAAAAAGAGCCCGAGCATCAGGGTGAGAAAAATCGGGATTGTAGCATTAAGACAGAAAATAAGATTCTCCATTTTCATAAATCCTTTCAAAAAATAATTTCTGTACAAAAAGTACGGTTCATAAGGTGATTGCTATATCACAATAACACCATGATTATAAACGTTTGACAGGAATTGTCAAATTCCGATTTCTGTGTTATTCTGAAAAAAATGGTTGCTGTTCAGTATGCCTTGCAGATTGTGGGAATGATTTTTCAGACACGCTCTAAGAGCAGAGTGAACAGTAATAAAATTGCAGACAGTGGAGTGGTGGATCATGAAGTATGGAAAGATAAGGATAGAAGATGGATTTCTGGTTTTTACCAGACATATGATGATAAACAATCTTCCATGTAAAGACATTGTATGGGCATATATGCGAAAAGAGGGAGCAGATGAAGGTGATGACAGACAGCTGAGTGTAAATTATCTTGTAATTGTTACCAGACGTAAGAAGAGATACAAGTTCGATATGACAGAAAAAGAGATTCATGAGTGTATCCGCATTCTTAAGATATTAAACCCGGATATGGCAACAGGTTTCCCGAAGGGCGGCAGGATATCTCTTCATAGTCTGCCGAATACCAGAGATCTGGGTGCGATCGTTACAGCTGATGACAGACACATCCTGCCGAGGAGGCTTCTGAGAAGCGGGGAACTTTATCATATTTCAGAGAGCGATAAGAACAGACTCAGAGAAGAATACAATCTGAAGACGGTGATCGACCTGCGTTCGGCAGAAGAGAGAAAATGTAAACCGGATACTATTATAGCAGAAGTAGAATACTACCATGTACCGGTTGTGGATGAGGATGTGCAGGTTATCAGCAACAGAGAACAGTTTGTGAAAATGCTTGCAGGACTCCCGGATGATATGGAAGAATATATGATCAGACAGTACAGGAATTTATGCATGGATCAGTTGGTGTTGAAACAGTATGCGAAGTTTATCGATATTCTTTTCAGGCAGGAAAAAGGTGCTGTTTTGTGGCATTGCGGAACTGGAAAGGACCGTACAGGGATCGGGACTGCTTTTCTGCTCAGTCTGCTGGGGGTGGAGGAAGATGTGATATATGAAGACTATCTGCGCACAAACCGTTATATGGAGCCCAAACTGGTATATATGCAGAGACTTGTACAGACCTGGCCGGAGGCAGATGAGAAAATGACCGAGAAGCTTCCGATTATATATAATGTAAAAGAGGAGTATCTGGCTGCTGTTTTTGAAACAGTGAAAAAGACTTATGGTTCTATGGAAAAGTTTTTTCAGACCGTATTTTATCTGAAACCGAAAATGATCGAAGAGTTCAGAAATAAATATCTGATATAGGCAGTTAATTCGATGTTTTTACAAAAGCTGTCACAGAAAGACATTTGTTTTTGTGCGAAAAATTTATTGACAAAATCACGATTATTGATATAATGGTAACCATACGAGCTATTTATTATATTAACGTGGTGAAAATGTACACGTTGAAAGCAGGTGGGACATGCAGAAGAGAGTATTATCCCTGTTAGTAGATAATACTGCAGGTGTAACAACCAGAGTATCTGGATTATTCAGCCGCAGAGGCTATAACATCGACAGCATTACCGGAGGTGTAACAGCGGACGAGCGTTTTTCCAGAATTACCGTTGTGTGCAGCGGGGATGAACTGATTCTGGAGCAGATCACGAATCAGCTTGCCAAGCTTGTAGATGTAAGAGATATTAAGATCCTGGAGCCGGACAACAGCGTATGCCATGAATTAATGATGATCAAGGTGGCTGCGAAACCGGAGCAGAGACAGGGACTCATTTCCATAGCGGATGTTTTCCATGCGAAAGTTGCAGACGTAAGTGTGGATTCCATGATATTGGAGATGACAGGCAACCATAATAAATTGGAAGCATTTCTTGAGCTGATGGGTGATTACGAGATTCTCGAACTTGCACGTACAGGAATGACCGGTTTATCAAGAGGTTCGCAGGATGTAACCTATTTCTGATGAAAGACAGGAAGGCTTTTCGGAACGCAGGAAATTGAAAAATATCTCAGAAACAGTACATATTATAGTTTGCTAGGGGAGCATCCCTTAACGATAAATTTTTTTACGATTAGCAGGAGGAAAATAAAATGGCTAACAAGATTTTTTATCAGGAAGATTGTAATTTAAGCTTACTGGATGGTAAAAAAATTGCAATTATTGGATACGGAAGCCAGGGACATGCACATGCTCTGAACTTAAAGGATTCCGGATGTGATGTCATTATCGGTCTTTATGAAGGCAGCAAATCCTGGAAGAGAGCTGAAGAGCAGGGCTTTAAGGTATATACAGCAGCTGAAGCAGCTAAACAGGCAGATATCATCATGATTCTTATCAATGATGAATTACAGGCTAAACTTTACAAAGAATCCATCGAGCCAAACCTTGAAGAAGGCAACATGTTAATGTTTGCTCATGGTTTCAATATCCATTTCGGATGCATCAAACCACCAAAGAATGTTGACGTTACAATGATCGCTCCTAAAGCACCTGGTCATACAGTAAGAAGTGAGTATCAGGCTGGAAAAGGAACACCTTGTCTTATCGCTGTAGAGCAGGATTACACAGGAAAAGCTCAGGATCTTGCACTGGCATATGGTCTTGGAATCGGCGGAGCAAGAGCTGGTCTTCTTGAAACTACATTCCGTGTAGAGACAGAGACAGACCTCTTTGGTGAGCAGGCTGTACTTTGCGGTGGTGTTTGCGCACTTATGCAGGCTGGTTTCGAAACACTTGTTGAAGCTGGTTATGATCCAAGAAATGCATACTTTGAATGTATTCATGAAATGAAGCTGATCGTAGACCTGATTTATCAGTCAGGATTCGCAGGAATGAGATATTCTATCTCCAACACTGCTGAATATGGTGATTACATCACAGGACCTAAGATCATCACAGAAGATACAAAGAAAGCTATGAAGAAAATTCTTTCTGATATCCAGGATGGTACATTTGCAAAAGACTTCTTACTTGATATGTCTGATGCAGGTGCACAGGTTCACTTCAAAGCTATGAGAAAGAAAGCTTCTGAGCATCAGTCTGAGAAAGTTGGCGAAGAAATCCGTAAACTTTACAGCTGGAATGGCGAAGATAAGTTAATCAATAACTAATTGTTACGTTTCGCAAATGAAACGGGTGAACTGAAAAAAAGAGGCTGATGAAGCCTCTTTTTTTTACCTTGTATTCTGAAAATGTGTATGATAGAATATAGTTTGATGAGTTGAATTACCACTGTGAAGTGATAAATTGCACTTTGCTGTGTAATAAAGGAGGAAAAGACAATGGGAATGACTATGACACAGAAAATTCTTGCTGCCCATGCAGGACTTGATTCCGTGACAGCCGGTCAGTTAATTGAAGCAAAACTGGACGTTGTTATGGCAAACGATATTACAGGTCCGATGGCCCTGCCAATTTTCCGACAGATGGCAGATAAAGTATTTGATAAGGATAAAGTAGTGCTGGTACCGGATCATTTTACACCGAATAAGGATATCAAATCTGCGATCAACTCCAGATCCATTCAGGATTTTGCAAAAGAGCAGGGACTGAAATGGTATCTGGTACAGGGAAAATGTGGTGTAGAGCATGCAATCTTACCGGAGTACGGTATTGTAGTAGCCGGTGAATGTATCATCGGTGCGGATTCTCATACTTGTACATACGGCGCACTTGGTGCTTTTTCAACCGGTGTAGGTACCACAGATATCGCAACCGGTATGGCGACCGGAGAACTCTGGTTCAAAGTTCCGTCCGCAATCAAGTTCGTACTGACCGGAAAACCGGGTCCGTATGTCAGCGGAAAAGACGTGATCATCCACATCATTGGCAAGATCGGTGTAGATGGTGCATTATACAAATCCATGGAGTTTGTCGGTGATGGTATCGCAAACCTGACCATGGATGATCGTTTCACTATGGCAAACATGGCCATCGAAGCAGGTGCAAAAAATGGTATTTTTATCGTAGATGATCAGACAAGAGCTTACATGGACGCTCATTCTGACAAACAGTACACTGCTTACGAGCCGGATGAAGATGCCCAGTACGATCAGATTGTTGAGATCGACCTGTCTGAAGTTCGTCCGACGGTTGCATTCCCGCATCTTCCGGGTAATGCAAAAACAATCGATGAAGTAGAGGCCATGGAGCCGATCAAGATTGATCAGGTAGTCATCGGATCCTGTACAAACGGACGTATCTCCGATATGAGAAAAGCAGCAGCCATCTTAAAAGGACATACGGTTCATCCGGATGTACGTGTTATGGTTGTTCCGGCTACTCAGGAAGTATACAAAGAATGTATCAAAGAAGGTCTCGTTGATATCTTTATCGATGCAGGCTGTGCATTCAATACACCGAGCTGCGGTCCATGTATGGGTGGTCATATGGGGGTTATGGCTCCGGGTGAGAAATGTGTATCTACCACAAACCTGAACTTTGTCGGAAGAATGGGAGATGTAGAGTCTCTGATCTATCTGGCTTCCCCAGAGGTGGCAGCAGCAAGTGCGATTGCAGGTTATATCGCAAATCCTGAGAAAGTAGGTGACAAATAATGAAAGCAGCAAAAGGACATGTATTTAAATATGGTGACAACGTAGATACCGACGTAATCATTCCGGCAAGATATCTGAATTCATTTGACGCTCAGGAGCTGGCAACTCACGCAATGGTTGACATCGATCCGACTTTTACACAGCGTGTACAGCCGGGTGACATCATCGTGGCAAGAAAGAACTTCGGATGCGGTTCTTCCAGAGAACATGCACCGTTATGCTTAAAGACCGCAGGTGTCAGCTGCATCATCGCAGAGACATTTGCACGTATTTTTTATCGTAATGCCATCAATATTGGACTTCCGATCATTGAGTGTCCGGAAGCATCCCGTGAGATTGAAGAAGGTGATGAGGTAGAAATCGATTTCGACAGCGGTAAAATCTATGACCGTACAAAAGGAACGGAATACCAGGGACAGGCTTTTCCACCGTTTATGCAGAAAATCATTGACAGTGAGGGCCTGGTAAACTACATTAACAGCAAACGAAAATAAAAATGGCTGACTGACAGAAACTAGATCAGAAGCAAAAGGAGAATCAGAGAGAATTGTGTATACACAGTTTTCTCTGATTTTTTTGAACGCAGGTCGCAAAGCGACTGCGTTCATGAGCAAGTAGCGAGCGAATTGCGAATATCCGCTAAAGTTCAGACTCTTTCTACTTGTATTTTAAAAATGTGTATGATAAAATACTGTTCAATAATTTAAATTATTACATTAAAGTGATGAAATACAAATTATTGTGTTATGAATTGTAAAAAAAGTGAAAATGCGACAGCAGAGAAAGGAAGAAATTATGGCAATTTTATATGCAAATACCAGAGATGCATCAGAGAAAGTAACTGCCTCCCAGGCAATTTTAAACGGACTGGCAAAGCATGGAGGATTGTATGTGCCGACAGAAATCCCGAAACTGGATATTCCGGTAGAGGAACTGGCAAAAATGAGTTATCAGGAGACTGCATACGCAGTTATGAGCAGATTTCTGACAGATTTTACAGAGGAAGAACTGAAAAACTGTATCGATCGTGCTTATGATTCCAAATTTGACACACCGGAGATTGCACCGTTAGTAGAAGCAGATGGTGCTTATTATCTGGAGCTGTTCCATGGCGCAACCATTGCATTCAAAGATATGGCATTATCCATTCTTCCGCATTTGCTGATCACAGCAGCCCGCAAAAATGAAGTGAAAGAGGATATCGTTATTCTGACTGCAACTTCCGGAGATACCGGAAAAGCAGCACTGGCAGGCTTTGCAGATGTAGAAGGAACCAAGATTATTGTATTTTACCCGAAGAACGGTGTCAGCCCGATCCAGGAAAAACAGATGGTGACCCAGAAGGGTGACAATACATTCGTTGTAGGAATTCATGGAAACTTTGACGAGGCACAGACCGGTGTAAAACAGATGTTTTCTGATCCGGAGATGAAAGCGGAACTGCTTCAGGCAGGCTATCGTTTTTCTTCTGCAAACTCCATCAACATCGGACGCCTCGTTCCACAGATTGTTTACTATGTATATGCATATGCAAAAATGTATGCGAACGGCAGAATCGCAGCAGGGGAACCAATCAATGTGGTAGTTCCGACCGGAAACTTTGGAAATATTTTAGCAGCTTTTTATGCAAAAAATATGGGACTTCCGATTGCAAAATTAATTTGTGCCTCTAATGAGAACAAAGTCTTATATGATTTCTTCCGTACCGGTGAGTATGACAGAAACCGTGAATTTATCCTGACTTCTTCTCCGTCTATGGATATCCTGATCTCCAGCAACCTGGAGCGTCTGATCTACCGTATTGCTGGCGAGAATGCGGAGGAAAATGCAAAACTGATGGCAGCATTATCCACAGATGGAAAATATACCATCACAGACGAGATGAAAGCTCAGTTAGAGAACTTCTACGGAAATTACACCACAGAGAAAGAGACTGCTGAGGTGATCTCCGCATTATATGAGAAGACAGGTTATGTCATCGATACACATACTGCAGTAGCAGCCGGTGTATATGGAAAATATAAAGCAGAGACAAAAGATGAGACCAAAACAGTTATCGCATCTACGGCAAGTCCGTTCAAATTCACAAGAAGCGTTATGGATGCCATTGATGAGAAATATGATTCCATGACAGATTTTGAACTCGTGGATGAACTTTCCAAAATCGCAAATGTGAAAGTCCCGCAGGCCATCGAGGATATCCGCAGCGCAGAGGTACTTCATAAGACAGTATGCGAAGTGGATGAGATGCCGAACATTGTGAAAGAATTTCTTGAGATAAGATAGGAGAATCATTTAATATGGTAGCAGCAGCTATGGGGAATACCGGAATTATGACCATATTTGATTTTATTCTGATTGTGTATGGCATTTATTCCATTACGACTGCACGGAAAATGCGACAGGATCATCAGGTGCCGCAGTGGCTTGTGTCGCAGCAGGATCTGGTGCGGATTCGTCAGCCAAAAGAGTTCTGTGAACAGATGGCACCAAAGACCATGATCTTTGGATTTATTTGCGCCGGTTATGGCTTATATGAATTAGCTGTAGAGGCGTTTCTGAAAATGCAGATGGCCAAAGCCATAGGAATTGCAGTATTTGGGGTGGGAATCGTGTGGTTCCTGACACAATTAAGCAAAGCAAAGAAAAAATATATGTAACAATTCAGAAGCAGGGTGATTTTCATTAAATATGTGATTCGCATTTGGGTAAATGAACATATTTAAGAAAATCGCCTTTGTCTCTGGATCGTTACATATTTTTTCGTTTGGATAAAATAGGGGAAGTTATGTATCGATTATTATTACTGGATGATGAAGAAATTGTAACGCGGGGAATACAGAAAGTTTTTGATCTTGAAAAATCCGGGTTTCAGGTGGTAGGAGTGTTCCAGAATCCACAGAAAGCACTGGAGTCTCTGCCGGGATTGCAACCGGATCTGATGATCACAGATATCAAAATGCCGCAGATGAGCGGATTGGAGCTTCACGCAGAAATGAGAAGAATCGGCGTGACCTTGCCGGTCATCTTTGTGACAGGACACGGTGACGTAGATATGGCTGTGCAGACGATGAAGGACGGTGCAGTTGACTTCATGCTCAAGCCTGTGGTTCCGGATCGATTGAAAGAAGCCGTTTTGCATTGGTGTCGAGAGGATTGCAAGCGGAGGCTGTCTGAACTTCAGAACAATGCTCTGGAAAGCGACGCTCGTTCGCTGAGCGAAAGAGAGCGTGAGGTGGCGCAGCTCGTTGTGCAAGGCCTATCCAACAAAGCGATTGCTGCCAAATTGTCTATCGCGGAACGTACTGTAAAGTTTCATCGCGCGTCGGCCTGTGAGAAGCTCGGCGTCGGCAGTACGGCGCAGTTGATTGCGCGAATGATGTTGCTTAAAGAAAAAGGACTGGTGTAGGCGGCTTTTCTTTATTGGCCAGCTAGTGCGGTATCTCTTTGCCTGCGCGCTTGTTGTTCAAAATTGCTTTTTGTTAGTAGCTTGAACTTCAGACATGAGCAACACTGCAGTTTTTTTCATCCTTATTACGGCAGGCAAATGTTTGCCTGGGGTTAACCCGAAAGTTACCTCCCGCCCGGATCGGCTCACAAATTAAGATCTTTCCCATTACTCTTGACCTGGGTGCAACACGCAGCTTGAGAATTCTCCGGATCCGCGAAGCACAGGAGGATGCTTCGGATATCAGGATTTTGAGTCAGATTCGGTCGTGTCTAAAAGGAAGCCGGCCGATCGGGTACTCCATGCGGCTCCGTTTTTTTTGCGAAGTTTGTCCCAAGCGTTGGTCAAGGCCTCGCTTTGATCCCGTACCTTAGTCGCTCAGGCACCCTCGAATCTCTCAAGATTCTCGGATAGGCATCACGAAACGTCCGTATCCACCGCGACGACTGCCGTCCGGATTGATGAGTTTCATTTCAACAATCAGAAAAAGATTGTCAGCCGGCCTCAGGTTGAGCGTTTTCATTTGTCGGAAGGCCGGGTGATCCGCTTGGGAGAGCTTTTCCATGCTGAAAGCGGATTCGTCGGCAGCAAAGTGGTAAACGAAAGCTTTGCCTTCCGGAAACACTTCCACGACTTCGCTTGTCGGAATGTCATAGCGCTCGGCGATGGATTTCGGAAGAATGACGCCCCAGCACGGCAAATAGCGCTTGTCGCCGGGCTCGACCGCTTTGAGATGCATGGCCGATTGGGCGATAGGCAACCAGCTTGTCCAGATTTTGAGAAGAGGGTAAATACGCTTATCCCGGATGAAGTTCGAATCCATCGTATGTGGAAGAAAATAATGCGCTTCAACCTCGCGAACTTCCCAATAGACGGGTTTGATGCGTCGTCTTTGCTGCCAGGCATGCACGCGCTTGTGTTCTTCGAGAACAGCAGAAATGCGGTCGGCTTGTCTGCGCAACTCTTCGACTTTTTTTGTCCAGCAACAATAAAGCCTCGTCTGCGTCGGCCATCAGCATCGCCCGCATCTCCTTGACGGTAACGCCGTAGTTGCGCAGACGCATGTACTCCAGGATGCGTGAAGACTGATCGAAGTTGAAATAGCGGTAGCCGTTTTCGCTATGGTGTACGTCCAGCAGCCCGCATTCTTCATAGTGCTTCAGAAAGTCGGGTGTTACACCCATGTATTCGGCAAATTCACCTATGCGATAGTTTGTACGTGATGTTTTCGGTTGCTTCATTGATATCAAGTGGCGGTTTGTGGTATGCACTCGACAATGATCGCACGGTCTGCTGGCGTTTGGCACGATTAAGCCGTTTCGCTTGGTGTCGGAATCTCGGAGATTGGGCAGTACATAAAAATTCGCTATCGAGATGGCAAACAATTGAAGATTTTTATATTGCCTTGACGAAAGCTCTATGCGGAGAATCTATGATTTGGCCGAAATTCAGTCGGAACCGCCGGCCACTGACACGAGAGCGTACGGCGGTTCCATGGAACGATCAGCTCAATTTCTTGAGTGCCATTGCCACGAGTACTTTGACGCCTTTGGCAAGTTGCGCGGTGTCAAATGTCATGTTGCGGGCGTGCAGTCCCGGCGTGCAGCCGGCTCCGAGCCCGAAGTACGCCGCTTTCATGTGAGGCTTGGTCTGCTTGAAGTAGTGGAAGTCTTCTCCGCCGCCACCGCAGTCGGGGGCCAATTTGTCGGCTCCGAGTTCTTCCTTGATCGTCTGTGCCACCTCGGCAACGAGATCTTCGTCGTAAATGGCTGCCGGAATGACGCCGCCCGGGAACCTGATCGTCGCTTTGGCTCCGATGCTTGATGCTGCGCCTTCGATCGCTCGCCGCACTTTCTCGAGAAGATCGTCCATCAGTTCGTTGGTCTGAGCACGCACGTCCAGGACAAGTTCGCCGCGATCGGGAATGATGTTGGATGCCGACGACACAGCCGAAATCGAGGTGACTTTGCACGACCAAGTCAGGGCAGGATTCATCTTGATCGCACAGATCGCATTGGTGATCAGCGCTGCGGCTTCCGCGCAGTTGACGCCCAGATGGGGACGCGCCGCGTGAGCCGACTTGCCTTCGATCTCCACGCAGAGGAATGTGCTTGCCGAATGCCGCACCGCGGCGCAGCACGTGCCGGCCGGAATGTCCTGAACAGGCCGAACGTGAAGGCCAAGCGCAATATCGACGTCGTCAATCGCGCCGTCTTTCATCACGGCGAGCGCCCCTTCGAGCGTTTCTTCGGCCGGCTGAAAAAGGATCTTGAGCGTGCCTTTTTTGACTTTGTCCACGAGTTCGGCAGCCGCCGTCAAAACCATGGCGCTGTGGGAGTCGTGACCGCAAGCATGAACGTATTCGATGCTGCCGTCCTCGTTTTTGAAGGGAAGGGCATCCATGTCGGCGCGCAGCATCACAACGGGACCGGGTTCTTTGCCGCGGACAACACCCACGACACCGGTTTTCCCCAAGCCACGGGTGACCTCATAGCCCAGTTTTTCGAGTGCATCGGCCAGGTAGGCCCCGGTTTTGAATTCCTTCATGCCGGGTTCGGGCATACGGTGCAGTTCTTTCCAAATTTCGACGACGTCCAATTTGCTCATTTTCTATCCTTTTTTGATGGTGTTGCCTTGTGCAGGCACGCCTTCCATAGTCTTCGGGTGATAAGCCTAACGCCGCTTACTGTTTTGTCTGTAGGGCATAGCACCTAGCGAAATACGGATTTGCTCAAAGGCTTGTCAATTTTGCCTTACGCATTCAAGGCGCTGTTCTAGGATTCGTTAAGGTAACAAACCACCCCAAAGGAAAATCATGGATAACAAACCGTCTCCTCAGTTAAAAGAGGAAAAGAAAGTCGGCATCGGAGCGTATATCGCTTTGATCTTTGCCATCGTCATCTTTTCCGGCGTTTTCTATCAAATGCCTGAAGCGCGCAAGTGGTTGAGCGCTTTTGACTTTACGACCCTGATCGGCAAGTTCGGTGTGATCGGTGACTCCAAGAGCAACTACATCGGTTCGGGCGGCTTGTCGGCTCGTGCTGCTTTTTTGTTTGCTCTGTCGCTTATTCCCAGCGTGATGCTTGCCATGGGGCTCATTGAAGTGCTTGCGCACTATGGAGCTCTGCGTGCCGCTCAGGTACTCATGACGCCGCTTTTAAAGCCCTTGTTGGGACTTCCCGGCTTTACGGCGCTTGCCATGATCACCGATCTGCAGAGCACGGACGGCGGTGCGGCTCTTACCCGCGGTATGTACGACAGCGGTCAACTCAGCAAAAAAGGACTGGTGACCATGTCCGCATGGCAGTACGCAGGAGCCGGATGCGTCAACAACTACTACGCCATTGTTTCCGCACTGTTTTTCCTGTTCGTGTGTCCGGTATGGATTCCGATGCTCATCATTTTTGTTTTGAAGTTCGTGGGCGGCATTTTTACCCGCTTTGTTCTGAGCACCGTTTACAAGAAGGATTTCGAAAATGAGTAACGAAGCCGCCAAGACCACCTCGAACAATCCCTTCGACATTTTTATCGTCGGTCTCAAGAAGGGTCTCAACATCGGGCTTTACAGCCTGCTTCCGAATGTGGTGATGGCGTTTGTGCTCACCTACATTCTGCAGCTGTGGGGCGTGATGGATTTTCTCGGACGCACCTGCGGCGGGATCATGGGAATTTTCGATTTGCCCGGACAGGCCATCACGGTGCTGCTTGCGACCTGGATGTCGTGCGGCGCCGGTGTGGCAGCCAGCCTTGCTTCGAGCGGCGTTCTCAACGGCCACGACGTAACCATCATGGCTCCCGCTTTGATCCTGATGGCCTCTCAGATTCAGTACATGGGTCGACTTCTCGGCGTGGCAGACGTCCCGAAAAAGTACTGGCCGCTGTTGATGCTCAACAGTCTGTTGATGGCTTTCATCGGCATGCTCCTGATGCGTTTTTTCGTCTGAGTAGTCGCAACGGAGATAAGGCGGCCGGTCAAACAGCTGCCTGCCCAAGGCGCTCTTTTGAGATTCGCGGTTATGCGCGGTTTCGGAGAGCGCCTTTATTTGCGGGCCTACGGACACAGATTGAGACGTTTCGAGAACGTAATAACGAAAAATCGCGAATTTTCGTTATTACACTATACGAAACATAGAGAATGCTGCTGTAGCCCAAACAAAAATGCCGGTAACGCAAGCATTACCGGCGAAGCGTCCCTCTTTGTATGCATGCTCAACGAATCGAACAGAGGTCTTCGAGAACTGTCAATGCCACTATAGACACGTTCCTGTAATCCGCAAGCATTAACTTATAGCAGCTTTAGTCACCAGCTCAGTCCTTAATCTCGCAATACTTCAGAATCGCATCGAGCTTTGAGAACAGACATTTCGTCAGTAGCTCATAGTCGCCTCGATTGAGCAGCGAGAACCAATACGGGTCTTCCAGACTGTACGGCACATCGGCTTTACAGTCGATCGTATCGCCATTCTTGCCTTCCCGCATCCAGGCCCAGTGACCGGAACATCGATGATCACCGTAGCCAAAGAGCGTTTTCATCATGTCCGACAAACTTTCCGCAAGTTCCGGCTCATCGGCAAAGAATCCGCCGTTTGTGAGGCACACTCCCCAGCAAAAGCCTTCTGCCTTTCCGCGGGCGTTGGGTTGGCAGGCAAAGGATAGACCCCATTTCTTGGAGACCGTGAAAAGAAAGCGCAAGGTGAATTTTTCGGGATTCTCGGGTGACACACAGTGCGTGTCACAGTCAACCTCAAACTGGTAGCGATCGCGGCAGGCATCCGTTATCGAGAGCACGAATCGCTGCCAGTTACGCTCAACCAAATCGGCGTAGGCATCCGAAATGCAGGCTGCCGCCGCTACGTTTTCCGGAGATCGCAAAAGTTCGTAGAGCTTGCGCTTGCGGCCGGTTTGTGTGTCAGCACCGTTGGTGAACAGGTACTGCGCAAAGGCTTTGACGAACCAGCGCACGTCAGGAACGTCAATTTTTTCGACAATCTGCACCAGCATGTCGGCAAAATCCACGATCGAATACCGAACGATGTCTGCGCCTTCGCCGTTCGTACGCCACGGGCAATCCGAGTCGCCGAAGTCTGCGATCAAAACGGCTTTACCACGCTGCAGCTTGATGTCCAGGGACGGGCTTGAATCAACTGCGCCCGACGCATCCGTCGTGTTCGCAGGAGCACAGCGTACGATGACAAGCCCGTTGTTGAACGCTCGGGGTGCAACGTCCTGAGGCTTCGTTGTCTCGGTAAGGTAAATTGATGTGTTGTCAGTAAGCGGCGGAACCTTGACGGAACGGGCAAGGCCCGTAGCTTCAAGGTGCCTTGAGAGATCCTCGCTAAATTCATCCAGAAAAAGCATCGATTGTCCGTGCGAGGCTTTGGGATTGAGAAGAAACGCGATCACGGACGCTACGGATAGCAGCGTGGGCTTGAAAAATGACAGCGGAGAGAAGGGGAGATTGACGGCGTCTTCTTTGACGGCAGCATCGTCTTTCTTCTCGGTCAGAAGTGCGGTAGCCGATTCAAGCAGTTC
>ENA-OPDH01001114-OPDH01001114.1-human-gut-metagenome-genome-assembly--contig:-NODE-1114-length-20094-cov-3.342732_pt1 | contig 20094 bp, 16 predicted proteins | sample MGYA00241260_ERZ501500 | MGnify/ENA primary metagenome ERZ501500 (study PRJEB25962, sample SAMEA2042519) | human gut metagenome | biome: human gut; feature: human-associated habitat; material: faeces...
CAATAAAATCACTTCGTAACAGTCCTCCTTACTATACATTACAAGCAAAAGTTTATAGTGTATTATATGACACGGTTGCTATTGCTGAAAGCACTCGTCTTTTTAATTATGACGATAACCGCAGTACCTTATCTTTACTAAACAAAATAGTAGAAGAAAACTCTAAAAGATCTTTTTCTGAACAAAATAATATGCTTTTGACCGAATTGGAAAAAGATTGCGGTATGAGTTATTCGGATGAAACAGTAAAATATTATAAGTTCAATGGTGAATTTGCAGGAACCGGAACTCCTCTTTACTCTCAGAAAATCAAATACAACACCAATATTGCATTTGTTGCAAGCTGTGCTTTTAAACAATACTACAAACACTATTTTTAACAATATAGCTCGTCATTAAATCTTTTTTGAACACCAAAGGTACGCATGGCGCTATTTCTCAAGACATCAAAAGCTTTTATGATTATGTAAACAACCACATTGTAACTACTGATTTTACCAAGCAGATAGATGATGAAATCAGCTATCTGAAACTCGATACGAAAGTGAGGCGAGAATTTATGCTTATGGAAGCACGTTTGTTAGATGAAAGACGTGAGGGCGAAGCTGAGGGCATTGCCAAAGGCAAGGAAATAGGTCTTGCTGAAGGTGAAGCAAATGCCAATATCGCTACTGCTAAGCGCATGTTGGCCAAGGGCTGCTATTCTCTCGAGGATATTGCGGAGCTTACAAATTTATCTCTCGCTGATGTAGAGAAGCTGAAGGAAGAGCAAGCTGAGCAAGCCTGATACGCACACACAACATTAAAGCAAAAGGCGTTCTACCGCAGTTGGGTAGAACGCCTTTAGTCTTATATGTTCGCCGTACAGCGCCACTTCTTCTTCTCGCGTCAGTTACGTGTTCGCCGTGAGCGCCACTTCTTCTTCTCGCGTCAGTTACGTGTTCGCCGTATAGCGATTGTTCTTCTTCTTGCGTAAATGCAACGCTGCACCTCTGCCACACAGTCGGCAAGGTGCTTTTTAATTTCCGTTTCCCAGAAGCGCAGCACTATCCAGCCGTTATCGCGCAGTTCAATGGTGTTTTCAAGGTCACGCTCCACATTACGCCTGATTTTTTCGTGCCAGAACTTGGTACAATTACTAATATCACGCATACCATGCCAAAACTCACCATCGCAAAAAACAGCTATTTTGTATTTGGTAATGACGATATCCGGATGGCAGCTGCACACCTTATAATTCTTGCGGTAGCGGATGCCCTCGTGCCACAGTGCCTTGCGCAGGAGGATTTCTATTTTGGTGTCCTTGCTGCGGATAGCCTGCATATTTTTATGGCGTTGCTCCTTAGTCAGCTTGTCCATTTTTGAATATTTTCGCCGTCCTCTGACTTATTTATAACGAATCTGGAAGTTCAATCTAAAGTAATATCTGCTGAATTCTTTATAAACAACTCCATAATTACCATGGTTGGGACTGGTAGACGGAAACTCTAAATAGCAGTTATTGTACAAATAAGTTTTAAATGCATCCGATTCCAAAGCGTAATGAGCAAGTACATCACCATTATTGCAAACAGTAATGAAACCGCCATTAACATTGCTCTTTCCGTCCCATAAAGTTGATGCCGTCATACCGCAATAAGCAGCGTATAAAAAGTTCTTCACCATATACGGATACTTAATTTCAGGACGTTTTAAACCAGCCGGATTGTCTTGTATTACTCTTTCGACAACCTTGTTTAAGTCTACCTCTGAAAATCCTAAAAAGAAATAATTATAGAGCATGTGCGGAATGACTATTTTCAATTCAGAATTAACTAATTCAAGATTTTCGGCAAATGCTTCACATCCTGCTTTTTTCGCCACAGGATAACCGACAAAAGAAACTTCGCAATGCTGCAAAATCAGCGCACATCTTTCGCGAACAGCGGCGTGTCCCCTAGAATCAAACAAAGAATTTACTTCTTCCATTAACTCGTCTGTCATTCCTTCGAGTCTGAAAATAGGAGCGCAGGCTTTTGCGGTGTTGAACAAGGTACTGCCTTCTCCAAACTTACGCTTTAAGAAATAATCAATATCGTAAGCACCAACAAAAGTATTGCTATCATAGACATTCATAAAAATTTCTTCCATATCGCTCACTTTCCAACAAAACAAATGCTTTCAGAAAAGCTAATCAACCTAAAAATATCTTATCGTTATGATATTGCATAAATTCTCTTGCTGGAGAAAAACTTTCAGGAAAATGCAAAGCCACACCCTTATAAGACTTTAACCATCTTTTCGTATCATCATCCATACAACAATTCTCTAATTTGCTTGATATCAGCATTTTAAAATTAGAATCAAATGTTATCAGACCTTTATCAAAGGCCTTATCATGAAAAGCATTCAGACACAATCCGTTGCAAGGATTTGTGCGTTCTGTATGCTCATCGCTATCTTTCCATGGTTTTATATGACTTGCAATCAAAAGCTCTGTCGCGTCAATACCAGTAACACAGCATTTATTCCCATAAATTTTTAATACTGCATTTCTGAAATAAACTTGCCCTATGCGTTGTTTTACAATGTTATCTTTATATAAACCGTCAGGCATTTCACCCAATACGTTTGGTAAATAATGGTCATTTGCATAGTTATTCTTTAGAATATATGCTACATTAAGAGCTAAATCTTCTAAATTACAGCTAAATTCATTGAAAATCTCTTTATCTAACTTGCTTCCGTTCAATAATGCTGATTGATTTTTTGCTTTAATCAACGGATCATTACTTGCAAGATTACATACCTTCATGTAGACAGAAGCTGGTGTTCTCCCCAAAAGATCAGCCAACTTTATAACATCCAAGTTTGTTTTGGTTATTTTCTTATATGGTATCTTTAAGTATAAGTCTAAAGCTAAAATTGTTTCTTCACGAGTCCATTTTATGCCATTTCTGTCATTCATAATACAGCACTTCCTTGATACAGAATCCCATGTTTTTAAATAAATTCAACTCTCAGTCTTCTCCCGAATTACTTCTTAATCTTAATATTATAACAAATTCTACTGCTGTTTATACATAGGGAATTTAATTATATATGACTATTTTGTCAGTAATTTCACAGAAAAGTTGTTCGTTTACATTGTACTATGTTCTTGGGAAAAATTCAAGTATATCTGATAAATATTCTTGGTAATTAAATATCCACCCATTTTATTATTTTTTATTATCCCTCAACACTTTATCCGCAACCCTCTTGCGCACATGCGGAAACTCCTCTCCCATCAGCTCCATATTCTTCTCCACAATCCTCCAAAAATCCGGCATCTCCTCACCAAGCGCCATCACTAGCTGCCTCAGCACATACACATTCACGTTCACCTGCCCCCTTTCAATTCTGCGCAGCGAACGCTCCGACACTCCCGACAGCAACGCCAGCTCTTTCTGATTAATATTCTTGTCAAGCTGCAGAGATTTAATACACTCACCAATCACGTTGGCCAATAAAATACGTTCATTGTCTTTATCCATGTAATCGCCTCCATATGGGAATAGCGTATTACATAAATTTATTTTGACGGCTAAAAGAGGACACATCTGTCCTCTTTTATAATTTTTCTAATTTTCTGTGCTATAATAACCCCATCAAGACTTGATGCAGTACAGCACAGAATTCTGCCATACGCGGCATTGCGACCGCCTCAGAAAGGAACTGGACAACATAACAACAAAAAACTGCCCTGAGCAGGAAAATACCGAACAGGTAATCTGCTGCGTGCCGAAAGGCACCGAACCGCAAGATGCACGGAGGAAAAAACAACCTTCACTCTCACAGAATTTAAAGAGCTGGTGCACAGCGCCCAAAAGGGTGACCACGAGGCCATCAATGTATTATGCACAGCCTTTAAGCCCTTAATCTACAAGGAGGCCTATCGCTACGAAGTGCGTGAAGCCTTGGGCGAGGATGCCGTAAATACTGCCTGGTTAATCTTTTTAGAGCAAATCAAGAAGTATGACGGACGCGACTTCGGGCATCTGCCCGGACTATTGCAATACTATATCCATTACGGACTGCTGCACAAGTTTACGCGCGGGAAATCTGTCAAGGATTGCTATTATCTGGACGCAGAGGAAGAAGGCGAAGAAATGCAAATTGCTGACGAAAAGAATGATATTGACCAGTTGGTGCATAATCAGCTATTGTCCGAAGCAATGAAAAAACTTACAGATGCACAAAGAAATATTATCAAAACAGTTTTCTTTGAAGATAAAACTATGCAATCCTATTGTAAAAAATATGGAATAACTAAGCAATCAGGCTATGTTCACAAAGAACGTGCGCTAAAAAAAATAAAACAAGTCTTAGTAAGTTAAACACAAGCGTTCTGCTGCCAGTTCAGCAGAACGTTTTTGTATTTCTACGCTAGTATAAAAACAAGAGTGTCAAGTAAACGGGATTCAATCTTTTCTTTTGTCAAGGATTAAGAAAATCTCCTTTTTCAAGTGTCAAAAGTCCGGATTATAATGTACCCATAGTCATAGACAGTTTGAGAGAGAGTATAGAAAGTGATATGGACATGAAAAGAGTATATTCTATATGAATAGATTTTATATTTGTAAAATTACTATTTTGGGACATTTAGCAAGAAAAAAACAAGTATTGGACAGCTTTCTCTTGGTAAATCCTAAAAAATGGACATTTTTTTCTTTTTGATTGTCTAAAATCGTTTTTGAGCAACTTTTTTCCAAACTGAATGTTATACTATGAATACCAAGCGGAGGTGCTCAAAATGACTGTTAAGCGCTTTACGGAACAGGAGAAACTATTGTTGCGTAAAAACCCCTATACATACAGGGTCACTGATAATATGATATTGTTGACGGTAGAGTTTAAGGAGACATTTTGGAAACTATATATTCAGGGCTTTTCACCAGTGTCTATTTTTAGGGAGTTAGGGTATGATCCTGATCTTTTGGGACAATACAGAATTAATAATTTTGCTTTTAAGCTAAAAAAAGCGATAGAATCCGGAAAGTCTCTTACTCAAGGTGTTGGTGGAGAGATAAAAACTCCGCCGAAGAATAAAGATTACAGCGAGTTACCAATAGAGGCAACAATAGCATCCATGCAGTATGAATTGTCTTATCTTAGACAGGAGGTTGAATTCTTAAAAAAAATGTGTTGCTTGGACAAATCAGATTAGCGCGTGAAATAGCTTTGGGGCTAGCAAATAGAAAGTTTCAATTAATTCATAATTTGGTATCTAGGCCAGATAATCGATTGAAAATAGTCCATTTATGTAAACTTGCTCATGTTACTAGATCTGGATACTATAATTGGTTAAGCAACATGGAATTTCGTAATGCCAAGGAGCAAAAAGATAGGGAAGACTTTAGTATTATTCTAGAGGCATATAAATTTAAGGGGTATGATAAGTGCATCCGGGGCATACATATGAGGCTATTGCATTTAGAGAAGCCGGTACTTATGAACCTAAAAAAGATAAGACGATTAATGGTGAAATATAATCTGAGATGCCCTATTAGAAAGCCTAATCCCTATCGGCAAATAGCAAGAGCTTTGAGGACCAACAAGGTAGCACCTAATCTTTTGAACCGGGAATTTAAAGCACATGGACCTAGAAAAGTATTGTTAACAGATATAACTTACATACCATTGAATGATAAATACTGTTATTTATCTACAATTCTAGACTCCTATACGATGCAAGTACTTGGATATTGTCTTAGTGATTCATTGGCAATAGATTTCGTGTTGGAAAGTGTTAATATGGTGCTTGCTAGGCATGGAAGCGAACTTTCTAGTGAGACTATTATTCATTCGGACCAGAGTTCACACTATACGAGTTATAAATTTATACAGTTTGTTAACGATGCTAATTTAAGGCAATCTATGTCGAGAAGAGGTAATTGTTGGGATAATGCACCTCAGGAGAGCTTTTACGGGCACATGAAGGATGAAATCCATATATCTGAGTGCAAAGATTTTGAGTCTCTGCGTTTAGAAATAGATAGGTGGATGGATTATTACAACAACTACAGATACCAATGGAAGTTAGCAAAGCTATCCCCAAACGAGTATTATGAGTATATAAAAACGGGTATTTACCCATTGAAGATAATTTAATAAAAAATAAGAAGCAGCGATTCCAAAAGGGGTCGCTGCTTCTCTCTTTCTTTTGAAAATGTCCTTGACAAAGGGTACGGTTTAAGTAGAGCGTGTGGTATAGGGGGAATTTTATACTGTATATACTGTACCCATAAGTATGGGCGTGGGGGGGGAGAACTGAAGTATTGTTGCTAATTATCCTAAAGAATGTTAAGATAAAGGTGATTAGAGGCAAAGAGCTGAGAGCGTATCATTAGCTTGTTTTTAGGATTTTATGTTGTTGTAATAACATATACATGGATGATGAGGAGCGGATTGTTATGCAATGCAAGTACTGTGGACAAACGATACCTGATAACGCCAACTATTGTTCCGGTTGTGGGAGAGCGGTTCGTGAAGAAGCAACTGAGGTAAAGCGGGAAAGTAAATTTTGGGAACAGGGCTGGTTTGCTGTTTTAATGCTTTTTATCTTCTGGCCGGTAGGATTATATTTGCTGTGGCGGTATCACGGAGTTTTTGCCAAAGCGATAGTTGGTATTTTTCTTTTAAATATCCTACAGGCTGACACAAAATCAAATTATTCAATAAATGTTTTTCTTTTAATAATTTTGCTGACTTTTATTACAGCTTTAGGAAGTAGCTTACATATCGGAAAATCAGATAATTCATTTGTTAAAATTACTGATAGTGTAGTTGCTGAAAGTATTCCCAGCCAGAAAAAGTTCAATGAAATACAGGCCCGCTATAATCAAAACGAGAAAAAATCCATGACAGAGCTTGAGAAAGCGGAATTCAATAAATCATACGAAAAGGAATTCAATGAATTTTTTAAAGACGGTTATGTGAAAAAATGGTGTGCCAAGGTTGATAGAATTGAATCGGTAAACTCAGGTATGGCTGCTTATGTAAGGCTAAGCTGTGATTTTCCTGAAGCGGAATATGCTGTTGAAACAAAAAGATATGCCGCAGATGAAATGTTAATCCCTGCCGACAGCGAGCTTTATAAAAAGATTATGCCTTTGAAAAGTGGCGACGTTGTAGTTTTTTCCGGCAAGCTGGTGAGTGGTGATTATAGTAAAAAAATAGTAGATTTGACAACTTCTTACGGATATAAGAATAAAAAACTCTATATTGATTTTACGGATATAGAAAAAATGTCTACTAAAGAGTAAATTTGAGAAGCAAGAAAAACTCATTGACTTCTTGCTACAGCTAATGTATAATATTAGCGTTTATTGATATTTGCTAACGCGATGAAAAAGACAGTAGCTTGCGGCGCAGGTTAAGCGAGCCGGGGTATGGTGCAAGCCCGGACGAAGTAAAGCAGGTGAAAATCACTTTGGAGTGGATGCGGCGAACCTGAGTAGCTGCATACGGGAGCGCCCGATATTGCGCACACGAGTGGCGTGCGGTAAAGGCTGTCGTCATGAGGGTGGTACCACGGAGTACACGTTTTGTTAATGATGCATGATACGCATGCGTATTAATCGTTGTTAGTCTACAGCTTCGTCCCTTATCTGAGGGACGAAGCTTTTTTTATTATTGCTATATTTTTTTGTTTAATAAAATTGGAGGTTATTAGTAATGGACTATGGTAAAACACTGAATCTGCCCGAAACAGAGTTCCCTATGCGTGCAGGTCTGCCGCAACGCGAACCTGATTTTCTGAAATTCTGGGAAGAAAACGATATTTATGGCAAAAAGCAGGCTATGCATGCAGGCCACAAGAAATTTGTTCTGCATGACGGCCCTCCGTATGCAAACGGCAAAATCCACATGGGTCATGCCCTGAACAAAATCTTAAAAGATATCATTATGAAATACAAATATGCTCGCGGCTTCGATACCCCGTATGTTCCCGGCTGGGATACTCACGGCATGCCGATTGAGCACGCTGCTATCAAAGAGCTGGGCCTGAACCGCAATGAGCTGGATCCGCTGACTCTGCGCCGCAAATGCCATGACTTCGCTCTGCAATGGATTGATATTCAACGCGAAGACTTCAAACGTCTGGGCGTTCTGGGCGATTGGGAAAATCCGTACATCACTCTGCATCACAGCTTTGAAGCTGAGCAGATCCGTGTATTCGGTACTATGGCTAACAAAGGCTATATCTACAAAGGCAAAAAGACCGTTTACTGGTGCCCGCACTGCGAAACCGCTCTGGCTGAAGCAGAAATCGAATACGGCGAACAAAAAACTCCGACTATCTTCGTAAAAATGCCGCTGGTAAAAGACAACGGCCAAACTCCGGAAGCTGCTAAAGGCAAAAAAGCTTACATGGTAATTTGGACCACCACCCCGTGGACCATGCCTGCCAACGTTGCTGTTGCTCTGAACCCTGCTCTGGAATATGCTTGGGTTGAATGCGAAGGCGAAGTTCTCTTTATGGCTAAAGACCTGCTGGCTCAGGTTGGCGCTGTCTGCCACAAGGACCTCAGCAATATCCTCGGCACTACTCTTGGTAAAGATATGGAATACGCTGAATGCGTGCATCCGTTCCCTGAATACAACAACCGCCGCTCTCTCGTAGTTATGGCTGACTATGTAACTACCGAAGCCGGTACCGGTTGCGTACATACCGCTCCCGGTCATGGCGATGTCGACTTTGAAACCGGTCTGAAATACAAGCTGCCGATTCTCTGCCCGGTTGATTCCCAAGGCAAGCTGACCGAAGAAGCAGGCGAACGCTTCAAGGGCATGTTTGTATTCGACGCTAATATCCCGGTACTGAAATATCTGGCTGAGCTGAACTGCTTGCTGGGCAAAGAAAACATTAAGCACCAATACGCACACTGCTGGCGCTGCAAAAACCCGATTATTTTCCGCGCAACCTCTCAATGGTTCGCTTCTATCGACGGCTTCCGTGATGAAGCACTGAAATCTATCGACGATGTACAGTGGATTCCTTCCTGGGGCCAACAACGTATCCACAACATGGTAAGCGACCGTCACGACTGGTGCATCAGCCGTCAGCGCGTATGGGGCGTTCCTATCCCGGTATTCTACTGCGATAACTGCGGCGAGCATCTGATCAACGAAGCTACCATCGATTCCGTTGCCAACTGGTTCGAAAAAGAAGGCAGTGATGCATGGTGGGCTCACACTGCAGAAGAGCTGCTGCCGGAAGGCACTGTCTGCCCGAAATGCGGCGGTAAGCACTTCCATAAGGAAAGCGATATCATGGACGTATGGTTCGACAGCGGTTCCTCTCACATGGCTGTTGCCGCAAAACGTCCGGAGCTGTCCTGGCCGGTTGCTATGTACCTCGAAGGCAGTGACCAGCATCGTGGCTGGTTCCAGTCCTCTCTGCTGACTTCCGTTGCTGTTGCAGGCCGCGCTCCGTACGAATCCGTACTGACTCATGGTTATGTAGTTGACGGCGATGGCCGCAAGATGTCTAAATCCGTAGGTAACGTTATCGTTCCGCAGGACGTAATCAAACAATATGGCGCTGATATCATCCGCCTGTGGACTGCTTCCTCCGATTACAAGGCAGATATCCGTATCTCCCCGAAAATCCTGAAGCAGCTGGCTGAGGTATACCGCAAAATCCGTAACACCATCCGTTACATCCTGGGCAACACCAACGATTTCAACTACGAAACAGATGCAGTTCCGTTCAACGAAATGCTGGAGCTTGACCAATGGGCTCTGATGCATCTGCAGCTGCTGAAGAAGGAAGTTACCGCTGCTTACGAAAGCTATGATTTCCATGTACTGTATCATGCAATCCACAACTTCTGCACCGTTGAAATGTCCAGCTTCTATCTGGATATCCTCAAAGACCGCCTGTATGCTTACAAGGCTGACAGCAAAGAGCGTCGCAGTGCACAAACCGCTATGCATGAAATCCTCATGGACCTCATCGTTATGCTGTCCCCGGTACTGAGCTTCACTATGGAAGAAGTATGGCAGTTCATGAAGAAACCTGCTAATGCTCCGGAATCCGTACAAATGCTGCCCTGGCCGGAAGTTAAGGAAGAATACATCAACGAAGAGCTGGAAACTAAATGGGATAACTTCATTGAAATTCGCAGCGAAATCACCAAGGTGCTGGAGCTGGCTCGTCGTAACAAACAAATCGGTCACTCCCTGGACGCTAAGGTTGAGCTGCACGCCGAAGGCGAAGCTCTTGCTATCCTGAAATCCGTAGAAAAAGACCTGGCAACTCTGCTGATTGTTTCTCAGGCTATTATTGTTGAAGGCGCTGCCGAAGGTGCCGAAGCAACCGGCCGCGAGGACCTGAAGGTTACCGTTGCTGCTGCCGAAGGCCACAAGTGCGAGCGTTGCTGGATTTACAGTGACGAGGTTGGTCAGGACGCTGAGCATCCGACTCTGTGCAAACGCTGCGCTGAAGCAGTTAAAGATTGAGTATAAGGCATCGTCTTTGCATAAAGTTGTAGCTGACATAAAATAAATACTTAAAGCCGTCGTATCATGTGAATTTTGCGGTTCTTTGTCAAGTTTTGGGGTATTCAAGACTTTAACATCATAGACCTAGACAACACATAATTATTTTTGCAATTCAACTAGCCTCTAGTATATTTATATTGGAGGCTGGTTTTATTTTTCTAAAATAAGACATAGTTATCCTAATGCATTTTCACAATATTTTATTGCAGATACAGTATTCTGTTACGAAACCTATCGAAATTCTGCACACCATAGCTGATTCGCTTCAATACTTTTATTTTATTATTACTGCCTTCAATAAACCCGTTAGAAACTCTTTCGCCAATTATATTTGCGATTTCAGTTTTCCAATTATAGAACCTTTTTTGTGCCTGCGTTTAGGTTAAGGAGGAGCAACTCGTGCAAAAGTATTAAAAATAATTAACAGTAACGCAAAAATCGCTCATAGTGTTAAAATAAATTAATACTATCGACGAAATGTGCGATAGTGTTAAAAATAATTAACACTGTTGCGGAGGGGAGTGGGTTGTGTTAGAATATAATAAAGGAAAATGTGCTGACAAAGCGGAAAGGAGCAGGGTTATGGTTATCAGAACACAGTATCTGGAGCGTTTGCGCCCGTTTTATGATTCGGAGCTGGTAAAGGTTATTACCGGCATCAGACGTTGCGGTAAATCTACTATTTTGCGTCAGGTTATTGCTGAAATAAAGGAAAATGGTATCGAGGATTCGCATATCGTTTACATAAATTTTGAAGATTATAAGTATCATAAGCTGACAGATGCAGATGCTTTTTATGAATATGTTGAGCAAAAAATTGTTGATGAAAGTAAATATTATCTGTTTTTCGATGAAATTCAAAATGTAAATAATTTTGAGCTTGTGGTAAATTCTTTTCGGGCAACTCATAATGTGAGTATCTTTATTACCGGTTCTAATTCCAAACTGCTTTCGGGAGAATTAGCTACGCATTTAAGTGGCAGAACTGTATCTTTGCGCGTATTACCGTTCAATTTTATGGAGTTCTGTCAATACAAAGATATCTCTGCGCCGGATTATGAAACTCTGCTGGCGGAATACATGACTTATGGTGGCTTGCCTTTGGTATGTGGCGCTGATAATAAGGAAACAAAAGAGGTTATCTTAAATAATATATATGATGCGGTTGTGCTGAAGGATATCGTTATGCGCAACAAAATAAATTCGCCGCTGGTGCTGGAAAAGGTTCTTGATTATATTGTAGGTAACTCTTCACTGACTGTTTCCGGTAATGCTATTGCGAGCACGCTCTCAAGTAATGGGCATAAGGTTTCTGCACCTGTTGTGTATGATTATCTGCGCTGCATTGTTGATGCCTGTGTTTGCGATAAGGTTTCGCGTTATGATATTCGTGGCAAGAAGGCGCTTGCATTTGAAGAGAAGTATTATGTTTGCGACCTTGGCTTTCTGCATTTGAAGAAAAACAGAATTAAGGACGAGTATAACTATATTATTGAAACAATTTGCTATAATGAGCTGATTTCGCGTGGCTATAAGGTCTATGTAGGTAAAACCTGGAAGGGTGAGATTGACTTTATCGCAGAATTGAATGGTAAGATTATTTATATTCAGGCAGCGTATCTTTTAACTGATGAAAAAACGATAGAGCGAGAGTTTGGAGCATATGAAAAAATTGCTGATAATTATCCCAAATATGTTATAACTTTGGATAAGCATACCATTTCAAGAAATGGCATTATCCATTATAATCTCATTGATTTCCTGCTCAGAAAAGTAGATCTTTAATTTTTAGTATGCAATATAATATTTTGAATCAATCACGTAAGCAGTTTACTGTGCTTGCGTGATTTTTCTTTGAATTTCTATAAATATTTTTTTGCAAGCGCAATGGCATATTTTGACAGAATGTGAAAAAAATTTAAGCTTTTTTCTGGAATAAGCAATTCTGTTACGAGAAAAGGGAGAAAATGCACATTTCTCGTAATAGAATTCATCGTTATAATAAAAATAAGGATTTACTTCCGATTTACTTGCGAAGTGAATCCTTATTTTTTGTTTGTTAAGCCTAAAATGTAATCCGTGGATGTGTTATGAAATTTAGCCAAGGCAATGAGTATATCTGTCGGTATATCCCGTTCGCCTTTTTCATAGTTGCTGTAGACTCTTTGTGAGCAGTTAAGGATTTCAGCCATTTGTGTTTGCGTCATATCCTTGTCCTCACGTAAGTCGCGAATACGCTGATACATTGTTATCACCCAATAACATTATAGAAAGAGATGGCACTTCAACTTGCTATTTAGCGCAAATTGCGCTAAAATCAGAACAGGAAAGTATTAGCTTGCTAATACGTCAGGCAAAACACACTCGATGTGTGCTTTTGCTTGACGGGGGGGGACAAAAGTGTATCATTATAATGAGTTATTAACAAATTTTTGATACATGAACAATTAACGGAGCTGACTTGAGAAAATGAAGGTTATTAGAAACGTAAATGAAACGCTAAAAGATGATTTGGCCTTAGAATTGCAGAAGGGCAGTATGCTGTCTATTGTGGCAGCAGATTTTTCTATGTATGCCTTCGAGGCTTTGCGTAAGGAGCTGAGCGAGATTGAAGAATTACGTTTTATTTTCACTGACCCTACTTTTATTCAAAAAGAGAATAGCAAGAAGGAAAAACGTGAATTTTATATTCCTAAAATAAATCGTGAGCGTCGTATTTATGGCACGGAATTTGAGGTAAAGCTGCGCAACGAATTAAATCAAAAGGCTATTGCCAAGGAATGTTCTGAGTGGATTAAGAAGAAGGTTACCTTTAAATCCAATGTTGGTAATAAGGAAATTACAGATAGGTTTATTGTATTGAACGATATAGCGTATTATACCGTTAATAGCTTCACGACTGTTGATTTAGGCTGTGAGCAGGGAAACAATATGGGCGTGAACATATTAAAGCTAGAAAGTCCTGCGTCGCAGGCATTCATAGAGCAATTTGCCAAGCTCTGGCAGAACGAAGAAGAGTTAAAGGACGTAACCAACAATGTTATAAGCAGTATAAGCTCGGCTTATAATGAGAATGCGCCTGAGTTTATTTATTTCGTGACGCTGTATAATATTTTCCATGAATTTCTTACGGATATCAGTGAGGATGAGCTGCCAAATGAGCGTACAGGCTTTAAGAACAGCAAAATCTGGAATATGCTCTTTAATTTTCAACGTGATGCTGCGTTAGGTATTATTAATAAGCTGGAAAAATATAATGGCTGCATTTTAGCTGACAGTGTTGGTTTGGGCAAAACCTTTACTGCATTAGCTGTTATTAAATATGATGAAGGACGCAACAAGAATGTACTTGTATTATGTCCGAAAAAGCTGGCAGACAACTGGAATACGTATCGCGCTAACTATAAAAACAACCCTATTGCCAGCGACAGACTGCGCTATGATGTCTTATATCATTCAGACCTGCTGCGCAAGCGCGGTTATAGCGGTGATATTGATTTAAGCAGGATAAATTGGAGTAACTATGACCTTGTAGTTATTGATGAATCGCATAATTTCCGTAATGGTGGTGCCTTTGATGGCGAAGATAAAGAGAATCGCTATACGGTGCTGATGAACAAGGTTATTCGTGAGGGCGTGCAGACAAAGGTGTTGATGCTTTCTGCTACTCCCGTTAATAATCGCTTTAACGATTTGAAGAATCAGCTGCAATTGGGCTATGAAGGTGATAGCAGCAAAATTAATGATAAGCTGAACACCAAAAACTCTATAGATGATATTTTCCGTAATGCGCAGGCTGCCTATAATCATTGGTCGAAGCTGCCTCCGGCAGAACGCACAGTGCAGAATTTGCTGGAAAACCTCAGCTATGATTTTTTCAATTTGCTTGATTCTGTGACTATTGCACGTTCACGCAAGCATATTACCAGATATTATGATACAAAGGCTATTGGCAGCTTTCCTGAACGCAAAACGCCGCTATCCTTTCGCCCTGCATTGGTTAAGAATGGCGCGGTAAATTATAAAGAAATATTTTCGAAGCTTGATGAGCTGGAGCTGTCTATATATACTCCTACGGAATTTATTTTGCATAGCCGTTTGCCGAAATATGCAGAGCTTTTTGATGATAATAAGGTCAATACTGGCTTTACACAGGCGAACCGTGAGCGTGGTATTCGTCGACTGATGGCGATAAATATTTTGAAGCGCATGGAAAGCTCCGTGTATTCGTTCAGGCTGACTGTGGAAAGAGTGCGGGCTAGTATTTGCGCAGCATTGCAAAAGATAGACAGCTTCACACAGCACAGGCTTGCTAATGCGCAGGTGGATACCGGTACTGATTTCAGCGGCGCCGATTTTGATATGGAAGAGGAAAGCTTTGTTGTGGGCAAAAAAGTGCCTATTGAGCTGGCTGACATGGATATTGTGAGCTGGGGGCATAGCTTGCAGCATGACAAGGAGTGTTTGGATGAGCTGCTTGGGATGGTGCAGGGGATAACGCCTGAGCAGGATAATAAGCTGCAGGAACTGCTAGAGCTTATAGACGATAAAATTCAGCATCCCTTGAATGCAGATAACAAGAAAATTATTGTGTTTACTGCCTTTGCCGATACTGCTGCTTATCTTTATGAGCATGTCAGCAAGCATGTGCAGGAGCAGTTTGGCTTGCATACAGCGATGGTTACAGGCTCGGTGGATGGCAGATGCACGATACCGAAGCTTAGGTGTGATTTGAATACTGTACTGACCTGTTTTGCACCATTGGCGAAGGATAAGAAGCTGATTTTCCCTGAGGATAAAAACGATATAGATATTTTGATTGCTACTGATTGTATTTCCGAAGGTCAGAATTTGCAGGATTGTGATTTTCTTGTGAATTATGATATACATTGGAATCCAGTGCGTATCGTCCAGCGCTTCGGGCGTATTGACCGTATCGGCAGCAAGAACGCTTATATTCAACTGGTCAATTTTTGGCCTGATGTTGATTTAGATGAATACATAGATTTGAAAAGCCGTGTAGAAAGTCGTATGAAGGCAGTTGATTTGACTGCTACCGCGGACGATAATCTGCTGAGCAATAATGAAAAGCTCGACTTGCAGTATCGCAAGCAGCAGCTTCAGCAGCTACAAAAGGAAGTTGTCGATATTGAGGATATGAGTACGGGTATTTCCATTATGGATTTAGGCTTAAACGAGTTCCGCCTTGATTTACTGGAATATATAAAGACGCATGGCGAGCTGGATAAAACCCCCTTTGGCTTGCATGCCGTTGTGCCTGCGAGTGAGGAATGCCCTCCTGGTGTAATTTACGTGCTGAAAAACTGCACGGATAACATAAATATAGACAGAAAAAATCTGCTGCATCCGTTTTATGCCGTATATATTGGCGAGGATGGTGAGATTATCTGCAACCATTTGGCGCCGAAGAAGCTGTTGGACAAGCTGCGCTTTACCTGCCGTGGCAAGGATAAGCCTATGACGGATTTGTGCAATGGATTCAACAAGGCGACGAATGATGGCAGAAGTATGGGTGTTTATTCCCGGCTTTTGGAGGATGCTATTGCTTCCATAATCAACGTGAAGGATGCCGACGATGTTGACAGCTTCCTGAGCGGTGAGGAAATCAGCTTCTTTGATAACAGTATTAAAGGACTGGATGATTTTGAACTGATTTGCTTCCTCGTTGTGCGAGGTGAGCAGTGATGTTAGGCTTACCGCAGACTACAGAAGTAAAAAAGATTATTCCCAAACGTGCCTTATACAGCAAGTTTGAACTGAATACAGCGGAGCAGAAGGAGTTTGACGCAGCCATCAGGCAGATGACCATCGTCAACGAAATTTCCTTACGCACAATTCCTGCCTTGTAAAAAAAGGAGCAGGAAAAAGCAGTTTTTGTTTTGGCGGTACAGCTGAAGCAAGAGGGCTGTGCGAAAAGGCTTTTGCAAAGGCTGTGCAGGCTGATTGACCAACGCTTGCTGTTGGCGCTTTGCTATGAAGACAAGCTGCAGCTGGCGCTGTATTTCGATAACAGAATATTGCTCAATGAATTTATGCCTGTGGCTGAGCAGAAGGTGAATTTGCAAGGCACAAGCTTAAACGATATTTGGGAGCAATTCGCTCTGCAGGTGGCGCAATTAACGCCACGTGCAGGGCTTACACCTGCTTCCGTGATTGCCAATGCCGGCAGGCGGGCAGAAGCAGAAGCACAGATAGCAGCGCTGACGAAGAAAATGTTTGCGGAAAAGCAGGCACGCAAAAAACTGACCTTGCGTGAAGCAATAAACAAGCTGAAAAAAGAACTGGAGGATTTACAATGATGGAACATCTCAACATGCAATCTATGGATAAGGTTGCAGCAAACGTAGCGAAGATAAGGGAGCTATTCCCTAATTGCGTTACCGAAAGAATCAATAATGAGGGCAAATTGGAGCATGCCATTGATTTTGATATGCTGAAACAGGAGCTTAGTGACCATGTTGTAGATGGCTTGCAGGAACGCTACCAGTTTACCTGGCCAGATAAGCGCAAAGCAATTCTGGCTGCCAATGCGCCGATTAACAAAACCTTGCGCCCCTGCAGAGAAGAGAGCGTGGACTTTGATAATACAGAAAACCTTTATATTGAAGGTGATAATCTGGAAGTGTTGAAGCTGCTGCAGGAAACGTATTTGGGCAAGGTGAAGATGATTTATATTGATCCGCCGTATAATACGGGTAATGACTTTATTTATCGCGATGAATTTAAGCAAAATGCTTCGGAATACAAGGATAATAGTGGCCAATATGATGAAGAAGGGAATCAGATGGTTACTAATACTGAGAGTAACGGTCGTTTTCATACTGATTGGCTGAATATGATATATCCTAGATTGAAGCTAGCAAAAGATTTGCTGAGTGATGATGGTGTTATTTTTATCAGTATAGATGATAACGAAGTAGATAATTTGAGAAAGATATGTGATGAGATTTTCGGTGAGAGTAATTTTATTGCACATATGGTACATAAAAATAATTCAATGAAAAATCAGAGTAAGTACGTTGGCGTTTCAACTGAATACATTCTCATATACAGTAAGAGTTATGAAGTTTTATCTTTAAAACAACCAAACTGGAGAGCAAGTAAAAAAGGAGCAAAAGATGTTAATTTAATGTATACAAAGCTAAAAAAACAAGGTTTGTGTTTGGATGAAATCCGTGAAAATATAATGGAAATGTATTCAAAACCTAAATATTCTCATTTGAGTCGTTGGAACAAAGTTGATGAAATTGGTGTATTTAAAGATGCTGATTTATCAAGAGATAATGGTCCTAAAGATTATACAATAATTAATCCTAATACTGGAAAGCCATGCGTAATACCATCTAGAGGTTGGGGAAAAAGTTACGAGGAATTGTTAAGATTACAAGCAAATGATTTAATTTGGTATGGTGATGAGGATACCCCTCCTGGACAGAAATCATATTTAACAGAAGAAAGCGAAAGTGTATTTGATAATTTTATTTTTGCTGATACAGCAACGGATAAAAAGTTAATTATTAGTATGTTTGAAAGAGAGGTTTTCGAGTTTCCTAAATCATTAGATATGCTTATGCAGATTATAAGTTTATGTACTAATAGAAATGATATAATTATGGACTTCTTTTCTGGTTCAGCAACAACTGCACATGCTTTGATGAATTTAAATTTCAATGATAAAGAAAAACGAAAATTTATAATGGTACAGTTACCTGAATTGATTAATCCAGAAAGAGTAACTTCAGAAAAATCTAAAAAAGTAGCTAAAAATGCAATTGCTTTTTCAAATTCAATAAATAAGCCACATAACATCTGTGAAATAGGCAAGGAGCGCATCCGCCGTGCAGGTCAAAAAATAAAAGAAGAAAACCCGCTGACAACGCAGGATTTGGACATCGGTTTCCGTGTTTTGAAATGCGACAGCAGTAACATGGAAGATGTGTACTTCACGCCGAAGGAATACATGGATAAACAGCAGAGCCTGTTTATCGACAATATCAAAAAAGACCGCAGTGATGAGGATTTGCTGTTTGATGCTATGCTGAAGCTGGATACGCCGCTTTCCAGTAAAATCGAAAAAATTACCATTGCCGGCAAAACTGTTTACAATGTGGCGCAAGGTCATTTGATGGCATGCTTTGATAAGAATGTGACGGATGAGGTTATCACTGCCATTGCCAAGGAAATGCCAAGTTATTTTGTTATGCGTGACAGCTCGCAGGCTGATGACAGCGTAGCGATTAACTTTGAGCAAATTTTCAACACCTATAGTCCGCAAACAGTGAGGAGGGTGCTGTAATGAAGTTCAGTTTTAAAATTCAGCAGTACCAGACGGATGCTGTCAATGCAGTGGTTGACGTGTTCAAGGGACAGGTGCGTCCTGCGCAGGATACCAGTTACTTTTTTGATCCGGGCAGACTTGTGCCGGTGAAAACAAAAAATGCAAAGAATAGCAATGGTTATAACTTGTTTCAGCAGGAGCTTGATGAACAGGAAGCTAAGCAGGATATAATACTTGGTTATGCCAATGCGCCAATAAAATTGGATAAGGTGCAGCTTCTGGAAAATATTAAGCTTATTCAAGGCAATAATAATATAACTCCGTCGAAGGAGCTTATAGATGGTCAGGGCAAGTGCAGTCTTGATATCGAAATGGAAACAGGTACAGGCAAAACCTATGTCTATATCAAGACTATGTTTGAGCTGAATAAGCAATATGGATGGAATAAGTTTATTATTATCGTGCCTTCCGTCGCAATCCGTGAAGGCGTCAAGAAAAGCCTGGAAACTATGGAAGAGCACTTCATGAGCCAGTATGGCAAGAAAGCGCGTTATTTCATTTATGACAGCAAAAATTTGACGAAGATTGATGATTTTGCCAAAAGCAACGAAATCAATGTAATGATCATTAATAATCAAGCCTTTGCCAAGTCCTTGAATGAGGAGAAGAATAAGGAAGGACGTGGCGGTGATAAGGGTGCGTTGATTATTTACAGTGAACGTGATGAATTCGGTTCACGCAAGCCTATTGATGTTATAGCCAAAACTAATCCTATTTTGATTCTTGATGAACCGCAGAAGCTGAATGGTCCTGCTACACAAAAAGCAATGAAGCGCTTTAATCCGCTTTTCAGCGTCAATTATTCTGCTACGCATAAACAGGAGCATAATGAAGTATACCGTTTAGATGCAATAGATGCCTATAATCAGAAGCTTGTCAAAAAGATAGAGGTTAAGGGTATTGAGGTTGTAAATCTTAAAGGCATTGACGGTTACCTTTACTGCGACAGCTTTGTTACTTCCAAAAATAAACCTCCCATGGTAAAGCTGGAATTTGAACAGCAGCTGAAAAGCGGTACTGTAAAGCGTGTTTTACGCAATTGTGCTTACGGAGATAATCTGTATGAGCTTTCTAACGGCATGCTGCAGTACGAAGGCTACAAAATCAGTGACATTGATGCCAACGATACAGGTTGCGTAAGATTTACCAACGGAGAAGAATTACATGGCGGTGAAGTTGCTAACAACAGTCAGGAAATATCTGAT